>OCTX012271958.1_pt1 | contig 36573 bp, 28 predicted proteins | sample 1539691 | NCBI WGS metagenome assembly OCTX01 (sample SAMN02144231, study PRJEB22623) | gut metagenome | biome: sheep rumen | host: Ovis aries | place: New Zealand
CCTAATGTGTTTCCATTTACCAAAGCTCATTGAAAGTAATGAAATTGAATGGTTTTCTACCCTCATCCTTCTCTGCGCCATCGCGAAGGGAACATGGGCGGAACTGAGATTGAAATGATTTTGAACAATGGCATGGAAGAAAAAGTACCAGTGCACAGCATGCGGATACGAAGCTGAGGTATACGAGGGACGTGGACTATTTCGTCAGCAAATCACTGCCATGACATGCCCCGACTGCCACACGATCCAGAACATCGTGGTGGGCGGCATCATCGCCGACGTGGCCCCCTCCTATCGCAGCGAAGTGGGACGGCTTTGTCTGCAGTGCGGTAGTGACAGGATCCGCATCTGGGACCAGAGGACTTGTCCTAAATGCCAAGGTGAGATGAGAGCTACCGGTGAGAAAGAATTTTGGACATAATTTTCCCTTGCAAATTAAACCTTTGCATACTTTTGACATCTAATCAGTAATTGGTCTAACTTATTTTAACAACTTAATGATTGAAAAAATGAAAAAAACAATGAAAAAGGCAATCATGATGATTGCATTGCTGGCAGTGCCGTTTGCCCTGCAAGCACAAACGAAGTTCCATGACGTTGAGCTCAATGAAGCTACCGGTCCCGTGAAGTCTATCACCCAGGCAGGAATGATGGGCCGCGGCGAACAAGTCGTTAACTTCACAAAGGAAGGTAAGATGCAGGACGGAAACCTGAAAGATCTCGTTTACGATGAGAACGGCTACCTCCAGAAGGCTGAGCGGGAAGTGGAGACACCTCAAGGAAACATGAAGATTTCCACCACTTACAAGTGGGAGAATGGTAAAGTAAAGAGCCAGACAATGGATTTCGGTCAGGGAGCCATGACACAGGTCTTTACTTACAACGAGAAAGGTGTTCCTGCCTCCATGTCAATGGATATGATGGGCAACACCATGGAAGCCCCGTACACTGACTATAAGTTCGATGATCACGGCAACTGGATCAGCAGAAAGACTTCCATGATGGGTCAGGAGATGGAGCAGACCCGCAAAATCGAGTATTACGAATAATCTGGGACATTAAGTCCAATGAGAGAACCGTTCTGTTGAAGAACAATCTCTCACTGAGGTGCCAAGACTGTCTAACGGCAATGTCTTGGCACCTCTTTTTATACCTTACCAATCTATACTGGAGAAAGAGAGTAATCTTACATTACTTGAGTGCATTTTAAAAATTTTTAATGTATCTATTATATTACATATTGTATTTTTTAGTAACTTTGCAGGCGATTAGAGTTTCCCAAAATGGGAAACTTTTTCGAGAAGGAAAATGAAAAAGTTGTCCAAAACGGAAAACTTTCCGCACACGAGGCAGGTCAATAACTAAAAACAAGATACATAGAAATGGAGATCAAGAACTTTACCATTACAAAGCGCGACGGTTCGAAAGACCGCTTTTCTTTAGACAAGATTATGAATGCCATCGTCAAGGCATTCGACAGTGTGGAATGCCCTGCTGACTTAGGCACTATCTCTAAGATACTCAGCCATTTAGACATTAAAGACGACATCAAGGTTGAAGACATTCAGAACCAAGTGGAGGAGGCTTTGATGCGCGAAGGATTCTATAAGGTGGCCAAGTCGTTTATGTTGTATCGTCAGCAGCATTCCGAGGACCGTGAAACCATTGCCAAGTTGCAGTTCCTGTCAGAATATTGTGATTCAGTGAATGCAGCCACTGGTTCAAAATATGATGCCAACGCCAACGTCGAGCACAAAAATATCGCAACGCTGATTGGTGAGTTACCCAAATCCAATTTTATCCGCCTGAACCGCCGACTGCTTACCGACCGCATTAAGAAAATGTATGGCAAGCAATTGGCTGATGAGTATATCGACAAACTGACACACCATTTTATATATAAGAATGACGAGACCAGTCTGGCCAACTACTGCGCCTCCATCACCATGTATCCCTGGCTGATTGGCGGTACTGCCTCCATTGGCGGAAACTCCACGGCCCCAACCAACCTGAAGAGTTTCTGCGGTGGCTTTGTGAATATGGTGTTCATGGTTTCCAGTATGTTGTCAGGTGCTTGTGCCACTCCCGAGTTCTTGATGTACATGAACTATTTTATAGGTAAGGAGTATGGTCTTGACTATTACAAACGCGCCAACGAACAGGCTGACCTCAGTTTGAAGAAACGTACCATCGACAAGATCATCACCGACTGCTTCGAACAGATCGTCTATACACTGAACCAGCCGACGGGAGCACGTAACTATCAGGCGGTGTTCTGGAATGTTGCCTACTACGACAAGTATTATTTTGAGAGTATCTTCGGTGATTTCTATTTCCCTGACGGCTCGAAACCCGACTGGGAAGGCCTGTCGTGGTTGCAGAAACGATTCATGAAATGGTTCAATAAGGAGCGTACAAAGACATTACTTACCTTCCCTGTGGAGACCATGGCATTGCTCACCACGAAAGAAGGAGAGCCCATGGATCCCGAATGGGGCGATTTCACAGCAGAGATGTATTCCGAAGGACACTCGTTCTTCACCTACATGAGTGACAATGCCGACTCACTGAGTTCATGTTGCCGACTGCGTAACGAGATTACCGACAACGGTTTCAGCTATACGCTCGGTGCCGGTGGCGTGTCAACAGGCTCAAAGAGTGTGCTGACCATCAACCTCAACCGCTGCGTGCAGTATGCCGTAAACCACAATATGGACTATCTGGAGTATCTTGGCACCATCATCGACCTTTGCCACAAGGTGCAGTTAGCCTATAATGAGAACCTGAAAGAATTGCAGGAACATGGTATGCTGCCCCTCTTCGATGCCGGATACATCAACATCGGCCGTCAGTACCTCACAATCGGCATCAATGGTCTGGTGGAAGCAGCAGAGTTCATGGGACTGAAGATTACGCCAAACGATGACTACCTGCACTTTGTACAGGGCATTCTCGGACTTATCGAGAAATATAACAAACAATACCGTACGAAAGACGTGATGTTCAATTGCGAGATGATTCCTGCTGAGAACGTGGGTGTAAAACATGCAAAATGGGATCGTGAGGACGGGTATTTCGTACCACGCGACTGCTACAACAGCTATTTCTATGTCGTGGAGGACGACTCGCTTACTATCATCGACAAATTCAAGTTACACGGAGCACCTTATATCGAACATCTCACCGGCGGCTCTGCTCTTCACATGAACCTCGACGAACACCTCAGTAAACAGCAATATGCCCAACTGCTCAAGGTGGCTGCAAAGGAAGGATGTAACTATTTCACCTTCAATATTCCGAACACCGTATGCAATGACTGTGGACATATTGATAAACGCTACTTGAAGGAGTGTCCGCACTGTCATTCGAAGAATGTCGATTACATGACCCGCATCATTGGTTACCTGAAGCGTGTGAGCAACTTCTCACAACCCCGTCAGGAAGAAGCTGCCCGTCGTTTCTATGCTCACGCTGATGCATGATGAACTATGTTAAAGTACGTCAATACTGGCATCGTTTTTCAGGAGATTCCCGATGAGGTGACACTGGCCATCAACATTTCCAACTGTCCGTGCCATTGTCCGGGTTGTCATAGTCATTACCTTTGGGAAGACATCGGTATGCCGCTGAATACAGATGCCATTGACGCACTGATAGAGAAATATGGAGAGGATATTACCTGCATCGCCTTTATGGGGGGTGACAGCGATCCAACAGGGGTGAACCTCCTCGCACAGTACATCCACGAGGAGCACCCTTTGTTTAAGGTGGCATGGTACAGCGGCCGTATCCGCATTTCCCCTTCTGTGAAAAAGACAGACTTCGATTACTTGAAGATCGGACCGTATATCAAACATCTTGGTCCACTGAAGAGCGCAACAACCAATCAGCGTCTCTATCGTCAAACTCCAGAAGGAACATTTGAAGATATCACAGCACGATTCTGGAGGAAATGAATGCACATACCGTGCTTCACATCCCACACTTTTAGTTCAACCCCTCATTCGTACCATGCAACTGGGTTGCAGAAAGCTGCTTAAGCAGTGATTTGCAACTCAGTTGCATCTTTCCTGACGTATCTTTGCACCAGATTAATGAAATAGTAAAGATATGGCAAAAGAGAATCATCGACACGATTGTTGTCAAGAGCATCACCATGAACACCATCATGAGCATCATCATGAACATCATCATGAACATGAGGGAAGCGTAAAAAGCCAACTGGTACGAATAGTGATCGCAGCGGTCCTATTGGTAGGGGCCGTTTTGATAGAAAAGTACGGTAACCTGACTACATGGCAACTTTTGCTGGTTTATCTTGTCCCCTACTTGTACATTGGATACGACACACTGAAAGAAGCAGCAGAAGGTATCGCCCACGGTGATGCTTTCAACGAGCACTTCTTGATGTCGATTGCCACCCTCGGAGCTTTAGCCATTGGTTTCCTGCCAGGTGCAGAGACACAGTTTCCCGAGGCCGTCTTCGTGATGCTCTTCTTCCAAGTGGGTGAGCTGTTTGAGGGCTACGCCGAAGGGAAGAGTCGCGACAGCATTGCCCATCTGATGGATATCCGTCCGGATGTGGCTCACCTTCTCGACGAAGGAGGAAGGACGAAGGAGGAAGGAGAGTCCACTCCTAACCCCTCCCAAAGGGAGGGAGATGTGAAGGATGTGCGTCCTGAGAATGTGGAGGTGGGTTCTATCATCCTGATCCGCCCTGGTGAGAAGATTCCACTAGACGGTGTGGTTCTGGAGGGTAGTTCAGCTCTGAACACGGTGGCGCTGACTGGTGAGAGCATGCCACGCGACATTACTGTTGGCGACGAGGTGATCTCAGGATGCATCAACCTGTCGGGGGTTATCAAGGTGCGCACCACCAAGAGTTTTGGTGAGAGTACCGTATCGAAGATTATCAGTCTGGTAGAACATGCCAGCGAGCACAAGTCGAAGAGCGAGGCATTCATCAGTAAGTTCGCCCGTATCTACACCCCGATAGTTGTCTTCGCCGCCATCGCCCTCGCCATTCTCCCCCCACTATTGGCTGCCATCACCATTTCCCCATTTAATTTTCAATTCTCAATTTTCAATTCTCAATTTTCTACATGGCTCTACCGTGCCCTGATGTTCCTGGTGGTGTCTTGTCCTTGCGCACTGGTCATCAGCGTTCCCCTCACCTTCTTCGGTGGCATCGGCGGTGCGTCACGCAAAGGTATCCTCATCAAAGGTGCCAACTACATGGATATCTTAGCCAAGGTGAAGACCGTTGTCTTTGATAAGACCGGTACCCTCACCCACGGACAATTTGCCGTAGAAGCAGTGCATCCTAATCATGGGGAGTCATCATGTAGTAACACTGCAGCAGCAGACTCTCATCTATCATCCCTCATCTCTCATCTCCTTCATCTGGCCGCCCATGTGGAAAGTTTCTCCTCCCACCCCATTGCTGCCGCCCTGCGTGATGCTTTTCCTGAGGCAGCTCACGACGATTGCGAGGTGAGCGATATCAAGGAAATCGCCGGTCATGGCATTCAGGCCCGGGTGGGCAATGACATCGTTTGTGTGGGTAACACGAAGATGATGGACAGCTTGGGTGTTGCCTGGCACGACTGTCATCATCCTGGAACCATCATCCATGTGGCCATCAACGGGGATTATGCTGGACATATCATCATCAACGACATGATCAAGGACGATAGTGCTGAAGCCATCCGACAGCTGAAGGCATTAGGTGTGGAAAGAACCGTGATGCTTACGGGTGACCGTAAAGAGGTAGCCGACCATGTGGCTAAGACGTTGGATATCACTGAATACCATGCCGAACTCCTCCCCACAGACAAAGTCACTTTCGTTGAGCAAGAGCTGTCAGCTCACTCTTCTTCCACGTCTCACCCCTCATATGTGGCCTTTGTCGGTGACGGTATCAATGATGCTCCTGTGTTGGCTCGAGCTGATGTGGGTATCGCCATGGGCGGATTGGGCAGTGACGCTGCCATTGAAGCAGCCGACGTAGTCCTCATGGACGATCAACCCTCGAAGATTGCCCAGGCTATCCGCATTGCCCGTCGCACTCTTTCCATCGCCCGACAGAACGTGTGGTTCGCCATCGGTGTAAAAATCGCCGTACTCATCCTCGCCACCTTCGGTCTCAGCACCATGTGGATGGCCGTCTTTGCCGATGTGGGTGTCACCGTACTGGCCGTACTCAACGCCATGCGAACCATGTATTAAGTCAGTCTTAGAAACGAATGTGAATAATAACCATAATTATGAGGAGAAAGAAATGCATACGATAAAATGCAGGAATACGGAAAATTCTGTTATGAAAAGTACAATAAATATGGCATGAATAAAACGGTTACGGTTACAGCTGTAACCATGTAACCAATTTGCTCTTATATAAACCGTAAACTAATTATAAGTAACTAATAATCAATACATTACTATTATTTTTGTCTATGTGCTAACCCAGCGGTTACATGGTTACAACTGTAACCGTGTAACCATTTGCTGTGCCTATACCCAAACGATCGTGCGCCTATACCCGGTTTGAAACGCATCAAAAACTTCATCTCCGCAGGACAAAATATTTATTGCCCAACTGCGCCAAAAAGTGGAGGAAACCGTTACCGCAAAGAGCTGCGAGTAACCTTTATGAAGGGCTTGCGCGACTCTACCTTCACCTTCCTCGGTCTCTATTCGATGGACCATCAGTTGTCAGATACGAATCGCATTGTATGGCAACGTGTAGCCGAAGAATGCGACCTCACTCACCTTGATTACCTGGAACAGTTGCGCCGCTGATCGTGCCCTCCATTAACCTCTATACAGCGTTATCGTTCCCCCATCACTCTGACAGTATTTACAGAGCAGTCGCTGGATGAACAACGCATTCTCCAGCACCTCATGCTCGTTACCGTCATAGCCGTTGATAAGTACGAGGAGATGGGTTGTATGAATGGTGATTTTCGTTCGCTCATGGTCACTGGTGGGTGTGCCGATGCCTCCCTGTTCATCCCGATAGACAGGCAATCCCTCGATATTGATCACCCCACGTCCGATCCCCTCATACGGCTCATCCTTTTTCCCGACGCCCAGCATCAGATGATCCCCCACAATCCGGTCTGCATCAAAGCCACCGATGCTGTAACCATAACGGATACTGGCCAGATTGATGAGATCTACCAACGTATCGATCTGGTACAATTCCTTCCCTTGCAACATCCTACGGATCAGGGCTTCACTGGCCGGACGGTAACGTGACGGATCCTTTCCACACGCCTTGTAAACCTTTCGTGTGGCAGCAATGCCTGAAATACCTTTCAGACTCTCCGTGGTGAGCGTGGCACGGTATTCTTCTCCAAGCTCATGGATTTCATCCCACAACGGCTGACAATAAGGACTATTCACCACCTGGGCCTCTACCGCTGCACCCACAAAGCCTGGACAAACATTCTCTATCTCATTCGAAACCTGTACTGTTATCATTTGCGTTATTCTTAAATCCCTCGACGTTTCCTTTGTTCCTCCTTTGTGCCTTCGCACTTCGACTTCACTCAATCATCTTCAGGAACTCATCCTCGCTGACGATGGCAACACCCAGTTTCTCTGCCTTTTGCAATTTACTCGGTCCCATATTCTCTCCCGCAAGGATAAAGGATGTCTTCCCACTGATACTGCCCACATTCTTACCTCCGTGCTGTTCGATGAGCGCCTTATACTCATCACGGCTATGGTGAGCAAACACCCCGCTGATCACGATACTCTTCCCTGCCAGCTTCTCCGACGTCCCCTGCAGCTGTTCTTCAGAAAGACTCATCTGGAGTCCGTAGCCTCTGAGCCGTTCGATCATTTCAACATTTCGCGTATCATGGAAATAAGTCATTACACTCTTGGCGATCACCTCACCGACACCTTCCACCTCCTGTAAGTCTTGTAAGGAGGCATGCATCAGTGTATCCATATCCTTGAAGTGACGTGCCAGCAGTCGTGCCGACGTCTCACCCACGAAACGGATACCCAGGGCGAAGACCACCCGTTCGAAGGGCACCTGTGTAGAGGCCTTGATGCCCTTGACGACATTCTCTGCCGACAGTCGGCGGTTCTTGTTGCCGCCCGTAATCTGGGCAACGGTGAGGTCGTAGAGATCAGCCACGTTGTGGATAAGTCCGCGACTCCAGTATTCGTCAACCGTCTCAGGACCCAGCGACATGATGTTCATAGCCCGTCGCGAGATGAAATGCTCGATGCGTCCCTTGATCTGCGGTGGACATTCCGCATCGTTCGGACAATAGTAGGCAGCCTCCCCCTCATAACGCACCAGTCGGGCGCCGCACTCGGGACAATGGGTAATAAACTGCACGGGCTGTGCGATAATCGGTCGCTGATCGAGGTCAACCCCCACAATCTTCGGAATAATCTCACCACCCTTCTCCACATAGACATAGTCGCCGATATGCAGGTCGAAGCTCTTGATGAAGTCCTCATTATTCAACGTAGCCCGTTTTACCGTCGTTCCTGCTAACTGCACCGGTTCCATATTGGCCACAGGGGTGACGGCTCCCGTCCTTCCCACCTGATAGGTCACCTCATTCAACCGTGTACAGGCACGTTCCGCCTTGAATTTATAGGCGATGGCCCACCTCGGACTCTTTGCCGTAAAGCCCAGAGCCCGTTGCTGCCGCAGGGAGTTCACTTTCAGGACGATGCCATCCGTGGCCACCGGCAAGTTCTTCCGTTCCGTATCCCAGTAGTTGATATAGTCATAGATCTCCTGGAGGGTCCTCACCTTCCGCATGCCCTCGGAGATCTTGAATCCCCAGGAACGCGCCGCCTCCAGGTTCTCAAAATGACCATCTGACGGCAGTTCCTCTCCCAACAGATAATAAAGGAACGCGTCAAGCTGACGGGATGCCACCAGTTCCGATTTCTGACTCTTCAGCGTTCCGCTGGCCGCATTCCTCGGATTGGCAAACAACGGTTCCTCCGCTGCTTCACGCTCGGCATTCAACCGTTCGAACACCTTCCATGGCATCAAGATCTCTCCACGGATCTCAAATTCGCGAGGATACGTCAGGGGGTCTGTATTCTTCTCGTTACTGAGGTCAGTAGTCATAGGGGTGAGCAGTAAGGGGATGGAACGGATGGTCTTCACATTGGCAGTGACATCATCGCCATACACCCCATCGCCACGGGTCACAGCACGGATCAGTCGTCCGTCCTCATAGGTCAGCGAGATGCTCAGTCCATCATATTTCATCTCACAGCACACCTCGAAGTCCTCGCCATTGAGTCCCTTTCTCACACTGTTATACCACTCTGCCACATCCTGCTCGTTATAGGTATTGGCCAATGACAGCATCGGGTATTTGTGTGCCACCTGCTGAAACTCCTGGTTCAGGTCACTGCCCACCCGCTGAGTAGGAGAGTTGGGGTCGGCCATCTCCGGATGCCTTGCCTCCAGCTCCTGCAATTCATGCATCAGGAAATCGAAGTCCTGGTCACCGATTACCGGTTGGTTTAGAACATAATATCTGTAGTTGTGCTCATGCAGCTCTTTCCGCAACTGCACGATTCTTTGCTTCTCGTCCATGTCTGTCATTATTTTCTTTCTGCAAATGTACACAAAAAAACTGGAAAGACAAATAGTCTTTTCCACTTTTCACACAAAAAGAACTTTTCCTTTTAAATAATTTGGTGGAATCAGAGAAATTGACTACATTTGCGGTAGTTATATAACAGAACGAACTATGATTAAGGATTTCAGTGAACTGACGCAACGACTGAAAAACGGCAAGTGCTGCCGTGTCGTTGCCATAGAGGCCATCGACGATCATTCGAAAGAAGCGATCGAAAAAGCAGAGAGCGAAGGATGGGCCCAAGTGACCAATATACACCTTTCCACCGTAGAGGAATCAGCCGCCGAGGCCGTGCGTATGATTCACCGTGGGGAAGCCGAGGTAGTGATGAAAGGTATCTTGAACACCGACGTGCTACTACGTGCCATTATCAACAAGGACAACCGCGAGGAAGGACTGTTACCTGTGGGTAACGTCTTGTCGCATGTCAGTGCCATGCGTATCCCCGCCTATCACAAGATGCTCTTCATGAGCGACGCCGCCGTCATCCCCTACCCCACGTTTGAACAACGCATTGCCATGATCCGCTATGTGATCCGCCTATGTAACCTCTACGGCATCGAACAGCCGCGCATCGCCCTCATCCATTGCACGGAGAAGGTGTCGCCGAAGTTCCCCATCACCCTCGACTACCAGAAAATCGTGGAGATGTGCCAGGCTGGCGAGTTCGGCAATGCCATCATCGACGGTCCTTCTGACCTGAAATGTGCCGTTGACAAGGAGTCGGCTGATATCAAAGGCATCCACAGTCCGTTGGAAGGCAATGCCGATGCCGTGATCATGCCCGACATCGAAGCCGCGAACGTGTATTACAAGGCCATCACCGCTTTCACCGACACCCGTCTGGCCGTAGGACTGCAAGGCACTTCATGCCCTGTCACCCTCACCTCACGAGCCGATTCAGCAGAAACAAAATACAACAGTCTGGCCATGGCCTGCCTACAGAAGCTATAGCCGGTCAACAGACCTAATATCAAAGCTACTAACCTAAACATTATAAACGATGAGAATTTTAGCGATAAACCCGGGAATGATCTCCACCAAGATCGGAGTATTCATTGACGAGGATTTAGAATGGCATGCCACCATCAACCACCCCTTTGAGGAGTTGTGCCAGTATCCGTTCATCATGGACGAGTACGACTACCGGAAAGGCAAACTGATTGAAGCGCTGATACAACAAGGATATCAGATGGACGAGTTCGATGTCGTGGTGGGACGCGGCGGCTTGGTGAAGCCCATCGAGAGCGGTGTCTATGAACTGAATGAGAAAGTGATTGAGGATACGAAGCATCCACGACTGCATCATGCCTGTAACCTCGGTTCCCTGTTAGCACTTAGCATTGCTCGGGAGATACCCGACTGCCGGGCTTTCACCGTAGATCCCGGTGTGGTGGATGAATTGGATGACATCGCTCGTATCACAGGAGTACCCGAGCTGCCCCACCAGACCATCTGGCATGCCTTGAACCAACGGGAAATAGCCAAGCGCTATTGTCGGGAGCACCAGCTGAAATACGAGGAGCAAGACCTGATTGTTTGTCACATGGGAAGTGGCATTTCCTTCGCTTTCCACCATCATGGACGGGCTGTGGAATGCTCCGATGCCCTCAGTGGTGACGGACCGTTCAGTCCTTCCCGTGCCGGTTCCCTCCCCTCCGTGCAGCTCATCAAACTGTGTTACAGCGGACGATACAATGAAAAGGAGATGCTGCGAAAGGTGAATGGACATAGCGGACTCACCGCCCATCTGAACACCAACGACGTGCGAGAGGTAGAACGGCGGATCCAGGATGGTGACGAACATGCCAAACTGGTGCTGGATGCCATGATATACCAGACTGCACGCCACCTGGCCTCTCTGGCACCCGTCACCAACGGTCATGTCGATGCGATTATCATCACCGGAGCCATCTCCAACAGTCAGTATGTCACTGACGGTCTGCGTGCCCGTCTTAGCTTCCTCGCCCCCATCTTTGTCTATCCGGGAGAGGACGAATTGACAGCCTTGGCACACAATGCCTATCGTGCCATGATCGGACTGCAGGAGATCAAGATTTATCAATGATATGCGCTAGTCATTGACATCACAGCATCCCTCTTCTCCTGGAAGATGACCGTCAGGACAGTAAAAAAGTCGTGCATTTATACCCCCTAAATGCACGACTTAATATATTTTTTTGTACCTTTGTAGCCAATATGAGAATAGACATCATCACCGTGCTGCCGGAAATGATCGAGGGCTTTGTCCACGAATCCATTCTGGCAAGGGCACAGAAAAAAGGACTCGCTGAGATCCATCTGCATAACCTACGAGACTACACGAAGGACAAATGGCGCCGCGTGGATGACTATCCCTATGGGGGCTTTGCTGGTATGGTGATGCAGATTGAGCCCATCGACCGTTGTATTTCCGCCTTGAAGGAAGAACGGGAATATGATGAGGTGATCTTCACCTCGCCCGATGGAGAGCAGTTCAATCAGCATGTGGCCAATGACCTGTCGCTGAAAGAGAACCTGATCATCCTCTGCGGACATTATAAAGGGATTGACCAACGGGTGCGCGACCACCTCATTACCCGTGAGATCTCCATCGGCGACTATGTGCTGACAGGTGGGGAACTGGCTGCTGCCGTGATGGCCGATGCCATCGTCAGGGTTATCCCTGGTGTGGTAGGTGACGAGCAGAGTGCGCTGTCCGACTGTTTCCAAGACGATCTGTTGGCTGCTCCCATCTACACCCGTCCGGCTGACTACAAGGGATGGAAAGTGCCTGATATCCTGTTGAGCGGTCATGAGGCGAAGATCAAAGAATGGGAGATGGAACAGGCGATGGAACGTACCCGCCGGCTGCGTCCTGATTTATTGAAATAACTTATAAACAAATATCATTATGACAGTAAAACCACAATTAACATTTAAGGAAGCTTTGGCAGAAGCCAGAGGCAAATTGACACAATTCAATGGTCGTTCCCGCCGTTCCGAGTACTGGTGGAGCGCCTTGGTAGTATTCATCGCCAATTACGTGTTGGGCCTTATCCCCTTCATCGGAAGTATTGCTGCTTTGGTACTCAGTCTGCTGATGATCCCCCTCACCTTCCGACGCCTTCACGATGGCGGTCACAGCGGATGGTGGTGTGGAGCCAGTATGATTGTTGGCGGCATCTACTCAGCCATTCTGATGGGATCCTTGTTCTCAAAGTTCATCGGCATGAGTGATGGTGTAGAAATGGAATTCTCGGATATTATGAGCAATTTGGCTGAAGTCTTTACCAATCCTCTGGCCGTCATCTTCGGACTGGCCTCCTTTGTGCTCAGTATCATTCTTCTGGTGTTCCTGTTGCAGGACAGCAAGATGGACCCCAACAAATACGGCGAGTCACCGAAGTACGTGGAGTAATAGTCTGACGACAAGCAGTGTACGCAATAGCGAAAGGACAAGATAACTATGTTTAATCAAGAAGTATATGTAAGTCGCCGCGCCGAACTTAAGAAATTGGTAAAGAGCGGTCTCATCGTCTTATTCGGGAACAACGAGTCCCCGTGCAACTACCCGAACAACGGATACTATCCTTTCCGTCAGGACTCATCATTCCTGTACTATTTCGGACAGCGTAGGGACGGACTGGTGGGAGTGATTGACATTGACAAGGACAAGGAGATACTCATCGGTGACGATATCGACATCGAGGACATCGTGTGGTATGGCAGCGTGGACAGCGTAAGCGACTTAGCTGCTCAGGTTGGTGTTGCCAACACCGCCCCGATGAAAGAGCTCGCCCATATCGTCGAAGGACGACAGGTTCATTTCCTTCCTCCCTACCGTTTTGACACGAAGATCCAGATCATGGACCTCTTCGGCATCCATCCCGACCAACAGAAAGCTGCCGCCAGTGTGGAGTTGATCAAGGCCGTGGTGAAGATGCGTCAGTGCAAGAGCGCCCTGGAGATTGCAGAGATCGAGAAGGCATGCGCCATCGGCTATCGGATGCACACCCATGCCATGCGACTGACTCGTCCGGGCGTTTCCGAGAAATTTATCGGCGGACAGGTAGATGGCATGGCCCATTCCTTAGGAGAGCATGAGAGTTTCGCTACGATCTTCACGCAGCACGGAGAGATCATGCACGGTAATCCTTCCTATAACCTGTTGGAGGAAGGACGACTGGCACTGTGCGATGCCGGAGCGGAGAATGCCGAGAACTACTGTTCCGACAACACCCGCACCTTCCCTGTGAATGGGAAGTTCACGCAGCGGCAGCTGGAGATCTACAGTATCGTAGAGGCCTGTCACGACTATGCCCTGGAGGTTGCCAAGCCCGGTGTCTTGTGGTATGACGTGCACATGAATGTATGCCGGCTGATGACTGATAAGCTGAAGGAAATCGGACTGATGAAAGGTGATACGGAGGAAGCCGTACAGGCTGGTGCCCATGCGATGTTCCTGCCTCATGGCCTGGGACATATGATGGGTATGGACGTGCACGACATGGAAGGACTAGGACAGAACTACGTGGGCTTCGATGACGAGATCCAGCCCAGTACGCAGTTCGGCACCAACGCCCTGCGCTGTGGCAAGCGACTGCAGGAGGGCTTCGTGATGACCGACGAGCCTGGTATCTACTTCATACCGGCACTCATCGACGACTGGCGCTCCCAGGGATTGCATAAGGACTTCATCAACTACGAGCTGTTGGAGACCTACAAGGACTTCGGCGGTATCCGCATTGAAGACGATATCCTGATCACAAGCGACGGATGCCGTTTCCTTGGAGAAGAGCGCATTCCTTATCACCCCAAGGATATCGAGGCCTTCATGGCAGAACAGGCAGGATAAAACATAACAAACTATAAACAATTCATTATGAAGAAATTATTTTCATTAGCACTGGTGGCCCTCATCGCCACAGGTGCCATGGCACAGGAGAAAAAGGAGAAGAAAGAGAATCCCAACAAACCTGTGTTCACCGTTGTCAAAGAAAACAAAATCACCAGTATCAAAGACCAGAACCGCAGTGGTACCTGCTGGGACTACTCCACCCTCTCATACTTCGAGGCTGAGATCCTGAAGAAGACAGGCAAGACCTACGACCTCTGTGAGAGCTTCGTGGCTAACAAGACCTACATGGACCGTGCCATTCAGGTGGTGCGCCTGCATGGTGACTGTCAGTTCTCTCAGGGCGGTAGTGCCTACGACCCCTTGTTCTGTCTGCAGAACTACGGTATCTGTCCTGAGGACGCCATGCCGTTCCCAGGTAGTCTGTACGGCGATTCCCTGAACAACTTCAACGAGTTCTTCTCACTCATGGAGCCGTATGTGGAGGCTATTGCCAAGAACAAAGCCAAGAAGATCAGCGGTCAGTGGAAAGTGGGTCTGCAGGGCATCCTCGATGCCTACCTCGGCAAATGTCCTGAGGAGTTCACCTACGAGGGAAAGAAATACACCCCGCAGTCGTTCGCTGCCAGTCTCGGACTGAACTTCGACGACTACGTAACGGTGACCAGCTACACTCACCATCCGTTCTATACACGCTTTGCCGTGGAGGTACAGGACAACTGGCGCAATCCGCTGAGCTGGAACCTGCCGATGGATGAGATGATGCGCGTGATCGACAATGCCGTGAAAGAGGGCTATACCATTGCCTGGGGTGGTGATGTATCAGAAGAAGGCTTCACCCGTCAGGGTCTGGCTTACGCCATCGACACCAAGGCTACGGAGAGTCTTGCCGGTAGTGACATGGCCAAATGGCTGAAGCTGACTGCCACCAAGAAAGCCAGTATCATTGACTCCTTAGGCTGTAAGGTTCCCGAGGTTATTCCCACACAGGAGATGCGCCAGGAGCGTTACGACAACTGGGAGCTGACCGACGACCACGGTATGCTGATCTACGGTATCGCCAAGGATCAGAACGGTAAGGAGTACTACATGGTGAAGAACTCTTGGGGCGAGAGTGGTGACTACAAAGGCATCTGGTACATGACCAAATCCTTCATTGCTGCCAATACCATGGACTTCATGGTGAACAAGAATGCCATCCCGAAGGATATACGGAAGAAACTCGGGATTTGAGAGAGGAAGGATGAAGGAGGAAGGATGAAAGATGAAGGATGAAGGATGAAGGATTAGAGATTAGAGATGAGGGATTAGGGAAGAGAGATGGGGGAGGATGGATGGGGAGGATTACTGACCCCGTCCCCAACCCCGCCCCTACAATGGGCGGGGAGTTCCAAGGCCAAGCCCTGAGTAGTAATAATCCTTCATCTCTAATCCTTCATCCTTCATCCTTCATCTTTCATCTTTCATCTTTCATCTTTCATCCTTCATCTTTCATCCTTCATCCTTCCTCTAGTTTCCTCTTTTTATTCTAAAATTTTGTAAAAATGTCTTTATTCTCGTTTTTATTTACTAACTTTGACCGCGGATTATTGTATTATGGATTAATCCGCCTACATCGAGAAAGAAAATAAAAACAATATAAATGCATTTTAAATGGAATTATCAATCACCATCACCAGAAGAAAAGGAGGCAGCTGAGGCGTTAGGCAACAAGATGAGTATCAGTCCTATTTTGGCACAGATCCTCATCAAGCGCGGCATAACAACCGAATCAGCCGCCAAACGATTCTTCCGTCCACAACTCAACGATCTCATCAATCCGTTCCTGATGAAGGATATGGATATTGCGGTGGATCGTTTGAATGATGCCATGGGACGTAAAGAACGGATATTGGTATATGGTGACTACGATGTAGATGGATGCACCGCGGTAGCGCTGGTGTATAAGTTTCTGCAGCAGTTCTACTCAAATGTTGACTACTATATCCCTGACCGCTATGATGAGGGTTATGGCGTCAGCAAGAAAGGAATAGATTTTGCTCATGAGACAGGTGTCAAACTGATCATCATCCTCGATTGCGGCATCAAGGCCATTGATGAGATTGCCTACGCCAAGAGCTTAGGCATCGACTTTATCATCTGTGACCACCATGTGCCCGATGAGGTGATGCCGCCCGCTGTGGCGATTCTCAATCCGAAACGCGAGGATGACTCGTTCCCCTTCAAACACCTTTGCGGATGTGGCGTGGGCTTTAAGTTCATGCAAGCCTTCGCCAAGAACAACGGCATCCCCTTCTCGAATCTCATTCCCTTACTCGATTTCGTGGCTGTGGCCATCGCCGCTGATATCGTTCCCGTCACCGACGAGAACCGTATCCTGGCCTTCCATGGTCTGAAACAACTGAACCAAAACCCGAATATCGGTCTGAAAGCCATCATCGATATCTGCGGACTGAACGGTCGTGATATCTCAATGAGTGACATCGTGTTCAAGATCGGACCACGCATCAACGCCTCAGGTCGCATGGAGAACGGTAAGGAATCAGTGGATCTGCTGGTGGAGAAGGATTTCGGTATTGCGCTCAAGAAGGCTAAGCATATCAACCAGTACAACGAGCAAAGGAAAGATATCGACAAACAGATGACCGAAGAGGCGAACCAGATTGTGGCCCGTATCGAAAGTCAGAAGCGCCACTCCAGTATCGTACTCTACGATGAGAACTGGAAAAAAGGTGTCATCGGCATCGTGGCCTCCCGTCTGACGGAAATCTATATCCGTCCTACCGTTGTACTGACACGTGACGATATCTATGCCACAGGGTCGGCACGCAGCGTCACCGGCTTCGATGTCTATTCCGCCATCAAGAGCTGTCGCGACCTGCTGCTCAATTTCGGCGGGCATACCTATGCCGCCGGACTTACCTTACTTTGGAAAGATGTTCCAGAGTTCCGCCGCCGTTTCCAGAAATATGTAGAGGAGCACATCCAACCTGAGCAGATTGAGGCCATCCTCGATATCGATGCACAGATTGACTTCAAGGACATCACGCGGAAGCTGCATAACGACCTGAAACGTTTCGGCCCCTTCGGACCCGCCAACCAGAAACCGCTGTTCTGCACCATCGACGTGTATGACTTCGGTACGAGTAAGGTGGTGGGACGCGAACAGGAACACATCAAGCTGGAACTGGTCGATTCCAAATCCAACAACGTGATGAACGGCATCGCTTTCGGACAAAGTGGCTCTGCCCGTTATATCAAGAGCAAACGCAGCTTTGACATCGCCTATACCATCGAGGATAATATATACAAGCATAACGACGTTCAGCTGCAGATCGAGGACATCCGTCCTGCAGAGGTAGAAGAGGACTGATGGGAAAAGACTACAGGAGCCTTCTTCAACACTACTGGCACTATGATGATTTCCGAGGTATTCAGCGGGAAATCATCGAAAGTATCGGTGCAGGAAAGGACACGTTAGGACTGATGCCGACGGGTGGCGGTAAATCCATCACCTTTCAGGTTCCTGCCCTTGCCATGGACGGGGTATGCATCGTGATCACTCCCCTCATCGCCTTGATGAAAGACCAGGTTGCCCATCTCCATCGGATTGGGATTCTTTCTGCAGCTATCTATAGCAGCATGAGTCGCGAGGAGATTGTGGCAACCTTGGAGAACTGCATCTTCGGTGGTATCAAGATCCTGTACGTTTCCCCCGAGCGTTTGGCTTCCGACCTCTTCCTCATCAAGTTGCGCCACATGAAGGTGAGTTTCATCACTGTGGATGAAGCCCACTGTATCAGTCAGTGGGGATATGATTTCCGTCCTTCCTATCTGCAGATTGCTGAGATCAGGAAGGTGAAGCCCCACGTTCCGGTACTGGCCCTGACAGCCACGGCGACCCCGAATGTGATTGATGATATCCAGGAACGTCTCTGTTTCCAAGAGAAGAATGTCTTCCGTATGAGCTATGAACGGAAGAACCTTGCCTATATCGTACGTACCGCCACGGATAAGGAACAGCAGATGCTGCATATCCTGAATGCGGTGCCCGGCTGTGCCATCGTCTATGTACGTAGCAGACGGAAGACCAAGGAAATGGCGGAGTTCCTGATGAAAAACGGTATCTCGGCACTGGCTTACCACGCAGGACTGGACAGTGTGGTCAGAGATGAGCGACAGCACGAATGGCATGACGACCGTGTGCGGGTGATGGTGGCCACCAACGCCTTCGGCATGGGCATCGATAAACCTGATGTTCGGATGGTGATCCACATGGACTGCCCCGACTCATTGGAGGCCTATTTCCAAGAGGCAGGACGTGCAGGACGCGACGGCAAGAAATCGTATGCCGTCCTCCTCTACAATGACAGTGATGAACGAAAACTCAAGAAACGAATCTCCGAGAACTACCCAGAGAAAGACTATATCAGAAAGGTCTATGAACATCTTGCCTACTTCTACCAGATTGGTGTGGGGAGCGGAAACGGAGCCTCCTTTGAGTTCAATATCGATCAATTCTGTCACACCTTCAAGCATTTCCCCGTTCAGGTGGATTCTTCCTTAAAGATCCTCATGCGCTCCGGCTATCTCGATTACAGTGAAGAGAAAGAGAGTCAGGCACGCGTGCATTTCCTTATTGACAGAAACGATTTCTACCGTCTGGACTCCCTGACGGTCAATGAAAACAATGTGATTACCGCACTGCTGAGGAATTACGGCGGACTGTTCAGCGACTACGGTTACATCAACGAGAGCTTTATCGCAAAGCAGGCAGGACTGCAGACGCAGCAGCAGGTGTATATGATCCTGAAGAACCTCTCAGACAAACATATCCTACATTTCATTCCGCAGAGAAAGACACCCCACATCACCTATACCCAACGACGGGAAGATCCGGAAAGGGTGATCATTCCCCCCAATGTCTATGAGCAACGGAAGGAACAGTTCGCCCTGCGTATCTCCTCCGTTATCCGCTATGCCAACAACGAGAGAGTGTGTCGTAGCAGACAGTTGCTCGATTATTTCGGTGAGACGAAGTCGAAAGACTGTGGACAATGTGATGTCTGTCTCAGTCATCAAAATGATCATCTCTCCGAAGAGGCATTGGAAAAGGCCAGGAAAAGCATCTTAGCTTTCCTTGCCGATGGTCGTGAACACTGGATCCATGAGCTGAACACCTTACCACTGCCTACAGAACTCGTTGACACAGCCCTCCAAAACCTGGTGGATGAAGAGATCATCATCCTCAATGGCAGTAAGTTGAGAGTTGAATAGTTCAGCCCAAACATGTAATTGTTAAATAATCCGATTTTATTTTACAAAGCGCTTCTCCAGAATCGTTTATTTGCTTTCAACTGGCCATTCGGTCGCAGAAATGCTCCAATTTTGGCATTTTTAAAACTTACTGATAATGAGATTGTTATGAAAGCACATTGCTTTCCATGCCAAAGTATAGTCTAATTTGGTTGCAAGTATAGTCTATTTGCAGTGCAAGTATAGTCTATTTGCAATGTAATCATAGTCTATTTGCACTTCAAAAACAGTGTTTTCGGCTACCTAAAACGGCGTTTTTGGACATTGAAAACGCCGTTTTGGCATCTCAAAACAATGGTTTTGCGGTTCAAAAGTCCATGAATTGCGAAAAACCACCCGCATACTCCTTGTTTTCTTCTCTATTTTGCTCGAAAATAATGTGTTAAAATCCGAGACTTTTTCCTGACATATTCTATTGTTCTTGATTCAGCAGAGAGAGACGTTCCTTTGTAAAAGAGGTACAAAAAAAGCGGGCATCCATGCCCGCTCTGTTATTGAGAAGAAATACTATTAGTTGTTCTCAGGACGCAGTTGGCGCACTACGGCACCTGCACGCCACATCTCCTGATTACGCATAGCCTCCAGTTCTTTCTCCAGACCAGCACGGTAATCGGGCTTTGAGTTGGAGTCGATGGAGATCTGTGCCTCAGTACCGTTCTTCACACTCTCATAGAGCTGCTGCATCACTGGCTTGATGGCATCATGGAAACGGGGAGCCCAATCAAGAGCACCACGCTGTGCAGTAGTAGAGCAGTTGGCATACATCCAGTCCATGCCCTTGGCACCGAACAACGGACCCAAGCTCTGTGTCAGTTCCTCAACAGTCTCATTGAATGCCTCCGAAGGAGAGTGTCCATTCTCACGAAGCACCTCATACTGTGCCAGCAGCAGTCCCTGGATAGCACCCATCAGTGAACCGCGCTCACCAGTGAGGTCGGAAGTTGCCTCGCGCTCAAAGGTTGTCTTGAACAGATAACCGGCACCGATACCGATACCGAAAGCTAGGGTCTTCTCCTCTGCCTTGCCACTGGCATCCTGATAGACGGCATACGAGCAGTTCAGACCGCGTCCCTCGCAGAACATTGTGCGAAGAGATGTACCTGAGCCCTTGGGAGCCACAAGAATCACGTCGATGTCCTTGGGAGGAATCACACCTGTACGGTCGCTCCAGTTGATAGCAAAGCCATGAGAGTAATACAGTGTCTTACCTGGTGTAAGATATTTCTTGATGTTCGGCCATACCTGAATCTGACCAGCGTCAGACAGCAGCATGCACAATATAGTTCCTTTCTCTGCAGCCTCCTCGATGGAGAAGAGGGTCTTTCCCGGTACCCATCCGTCAGCTACTGCCTTGTCGTAGGTCTTACCCTGACGCTGACCGACAATCACATTGAAGCCATTGTCACGCAGGTTACATGCCTGACCTGGTCCCTGGATACCATAGCCGATCACGGCGATTGTTTCGTTCTTCAGCACTTCGCGTGCCTTTTCCAATGAAAATTCCTTACTGGTGACAACAGTCTCGATTACGCCACCGAAATTCATTTCTGCCATAAATGCTTTTGTTTTAATTGTGATACTTATCCTTATGAATCATGCCCGCCCTACCCGAGAGCAGTCGTCTTGTTGATCCATCCCCTCCTTCACGAAAGAGCGGCGCAGGACTACTTTCTTGAAACGTTTGCAAAGGTACGAAATAATTATGAAACGCGGATTACAGATTACAATTTATTTTGTCTGATAGGATTATTTCCATCAAATTAGCACTCATTAAGCCTTTACAGTTTCATTCACTGCGATCCACGATATCATCATAACGCATCAGATAGGTATCGTACTGCGTCAGGAACGGACGGAAAGGTGACTGGATAGTCGAGGGAGAGTCGAAGAGCTCATGCACCAGTCGGGGGACCTTATCGGCTTCCACCCTGTAGAGATAGAAATCACCGGAGACTGTTCCCACCTCCTTGGCAATGACGGGGAACGCTGTACGTGCGAACTTAGGACCTTCACCGGAAACGGCAGCGTTGTATGTCAGCACAATTCCCTTATCTGTCTGTTCGAAACTGATATTCCCCCGTTGACAGAATATGAGCAGTCCATCGCCTCGCTCATCGGTTAGCAACGCTGCATCCACTCCCTGACGGTTACCTTCGAAATACAAATCACCTCGTTGTAATGACCAGAATCCGTACCTTCCTGCCCTGTATCTTCCAGGATAGGTAGGCATCATACCGTTGCCGATCCATTGCACTCGGTCGATGGCGGGATCCAGTAGAAAGGCGATGCCCAGTTCCGAAAGGAAGGTATTCGTGGTATCGGGAGTGAGTGTGAAAGTATAGTGAGTGACATTCCCCACCCTATTCTGTTTGATTTCCGTAGCAATAGCACCGGCATGCTTGCCGTCGGATGATAAATGAAGAAGATACCGTTCCAAACGCTGATTCCCAACCTTTAGCTTTTCTGCCATCGTAGCCTTTCTTCCAGCACGTATCAGGATACCGTCTTGCACGACACGCATCGGATCAGACGTATTCTCCGTCAGTGAACGAATGAAACGCTGAACAAGACTGGCACTGCCTACTGGTATGGACTGATGGTTCATTACCCTGTTGTGGGCATCATAGACATCCAGCTGTAACAGACAGATCTTAGTGGTGTCCAACGCTGATGAGAGCAAGAGCGGATAGGTGACTGTATGACGGGGAGGACAGTCAGGCGAAAAGGTACCACTGGCAATGGTATCACGGTCTTGCGAGAGGAACCACCGGAAAGTTACGTTGTCTTTGAGATTCAGAAAGTCATAGCGGTTACGGACATGCAGCATCAATGTCTGTGTCCCTCCTGCTGGGGGAAACGGTAGAATACTATCGATAACAGCCGCCTGCGCATAGTTATGCTGCAGTTCAAAGTAATTCGGTAACGGTGTACGGTCAGCATAGAGCAAGCCATCTGTCCCTTTGTTCCCGAACATCTCGAAACCACCATTAGGAGAGGTAAATACCCGTTCCTCGTAACCGTATCCCTGATCGCCATCCATACCCTTTTCCTCACGGAAGGGCATACCTTGGTCAACCCACTCCCATACGGAACCGCCGGCAATGCATGGCGTACGCTCAATGATCTCCCACTGACGGTCATGGTCTTCCAATGAGATTCCCAGGGAATGACAATACTCTGTGAAGATCACAGGACGGTCGGCATGCTGGTAGAAACCTGCTATCTGACCCGTTGTGGGATAGTGGGGTGCATAGATATCGGCCACTTGGGGGAACTGGTAATTGAATCCCCGGAAGTAGGAGCCTACCTGTGGATAGCATATCGGACGTGTGGGATCGAGTTCCTTCTTGACATACTCCCCCAATCTCACACAGATGTCGGTGAGCGGGTTTTCATTTCCCAGACTCCAAATCAGCACAGAGGGATGGTTCTTGTCACGGCGTATGGTTGCCTGAGCACGTTGCTGAAGCACTTCATAGAACGTGGAGTCATAGAGGTTCTTGTCACCGAAGCCGAAAGGCACCTCGTCGATGACATAGAAACCCAGGGAGTCGGTCAGCTCATAGAAACGGGGCTCTCGCGGGTAATGACTGGTACGGATATAATTCACCGAAGCCTCCTTCATCATACGCATGTCCTTCAATGTGAGTTCTTCATCAATAGCCTTCACGGTCTTGGGATCAGTAGCATGACAGGTAACGCCCCGCAATTTGATGGGCTGTCCGTTGAGCTTCAGTACGTTCCCGTCTATAGTAAGCTCACGGAATCCGAAACGATGTTCAAAGGTCTGCAGGGTTCTATCCTTCCGGACCAGTCGGGTGCGTAGTGTATATAGGTATGGTGTTTCCGCTGTCCAGAGGTGCGGGTTCCTGACTTGATTCGTACCGACCTTCACTCCTTGTGCATCGATGATCTCATGAACTACCTTGGTATGTTGGTTGCCATTCTCCACTTCAGTTACCACATCAACCTCACCCGTGAGCTTCGTATGGATGGTCAAGTCCTTCAGATGGGTCTTGGGAACGGTCATCAGTGTCACATCACGGATGATGCCATTCGGCGCCCAATCATCGTTATAGTCAAAGTCACTGCCTCGGAACTGCGAGACTACTCTCAAGGCGAGTTCCTGTTGGTCAGACTTCCTATCCAAGAAAGGGGTGATGTCGAAGAGTGCGGTATTATATCCTGAGCACCACGATCCGGCCTTCCTACCATTGATCCACAGGTCGTAGCCATAGAGTACGCCATCGAAACGGAGCACCACCTGTTGCTTCCGCCACTCCTTGGGTACGGAGAATGTGGTGCGGTAATAACCTGTCAACGGTTGCGGACTGTCGTATTTCGGCTGACAGAAGCCATAAGCCTCCCAACAGCCTGGCACTGGGATACTTCCCCAGGAATCATCCTTTTCGGGAACGGAAGGGAGGTCCTCGATTCCCTCTGTGACCTTCAGGCTCCACACCCCGTTCAGACTCTTCATCATTGCAGGATCCGTAACTGGAAGAATACCCTGGAAGGCATCTGTCACCTGAGCCTGGACTATGATTGACAAAGCAATCATCCAAGCAGCAATCAGTATTCTTCTCATCCTACAACTTGATGTATTTTAAGTCTATTTTCACATACTTTCTCTCTTTCTGACTATTCCAATGTTCCATCAAGCCAAGGGGTGCCGTCAGGGGCTTACCGTCCTGCTGATAGACAGTTCCACTGACGGGATTCGGGATCATTGCCGCCTCACGCAAATACTCATCACAATAGTTCAGGCTTCCGAACTCTGGCCATTCACCAATCAGGATATCCATGCCGACGGCATCACATGCCAGTTCATCCTGCGACACGATCAAAGAGCAGGCCCAGTCACCATTGAAAGGCTCTTTCTGCCATTTCGGGGCCGGAGCACCATTTACATCCCGGGAGCCATAGGTTCCATCTATAAGGAATAGCATACATTTCTGTCCCAAGTCCTTGTGGGCGATGAAGTCAACGAATGTCTTGTAACCTGGCTTCCCATGTCGCTTGTCAGCACTGATATTGTTATGTGCATTATTCCTCCACATCAGTGAGATGTCGGTCGCTCCATACCAGTTCTTTGCCGTCAGTGTCACACCTGGTCCAGTATGTGTCTTCAGCAACGCACTGTTGATCAGGTAGTCTGCATCCACAATACATTTCGCCAAGCCTCTGGCCATCTTCCCATTATCAGTAGAATAGGTAATCTGTTCAGGATAATACTCGCACTTCTGGCGTCCTTCACCACCGATGTTATCGATAAAGACTACCCGTGGGAACTCTCTATGCACCTTATTATATATGCTATCTGTGATCGCCCTGCTGGGCTCACAGAGGACGAGATCCTGCTGGCGCACACCACCGTCACGTACCAGGGAGCGCACCAGTGCAAGAGTTACGAAAGGAGAAGAGTTCAGCTCAATGGTGTCATGGTGGGTGATGGCATTGTTCATGTTCAGCTTCACGGCAATCATCTCACCCTTCTTGTATCCTCGGTTGCCGCGACCATGCTCCTTGTTAAAATGCCGGAACAAAGTCTTCCATGCCTTTTTCACCGTTGACGCTCCCGTTAGTTGGAGAACGGCTTCACGCACCATGGCATCTGCCTTTTCCTGGTTGTTCCATTTGTCCTCTACCCAAAGACCTGTCTTGCCATCCCATTGGGCCACACCAGGAGAATGCACCCAAGCCACCCTGCCAGGACAGATGCCTTTTCCTATGCCAAGGGGTGTATTCGGTTGCACAAACAACTTGGGGGTTACGGGATTATATTCCCCAAAGAACAAACGGTCACGATTGACGGCCTCATCCAGAAGCTGAATGGTGGTGGAAGGTCCTAAATCAGGATCCTTCCAGGCTCGGAGCTGCCACACCACCTTTCCATCCTTGTCTATTTCAATGGCTTGAACAGGAGCATGAGCACTGTCCATCGGTGTCTTGTTCCATTCATTATACCAGTTGTTGATCAGGTGATGACCATTCTTCATCCTGACAGTCTTCTGAGGCTGAGTCACTCCAAAGGATGTGGTGTTCATCTCCCATACGGTCTCTCCCATTCGGGTAATCTCCTGAATCTGCCCCTTCCTGCCTGTGATGAGGAGGTTTCCTTTAGGTAATTCCTGAACCGACCAAGGCAGGAAGCCATCCCATCGGTCTATCTCTTTTCCATCACTGTTATATTCGCAGATACAACCCAGTGCCATGTTGGCCACCAGCAATGTTCCACGGGAGGTCAGACGGGCATTGCGGAATTGTCCATGTACCGATCCTTTCTCTGATGTGGGAAGGACAAATTCGCGTACGATACGCTTCGACGGGATTTCCATTACAACCCCTTTTGCAGGTCGGCCATTCTGAATGAAGACCACATGGGTTCGTCCAATCGGCTGTGCGGTGTGTATCTCCGTACCTTGTGGTGCATCATAGTGCCATACCGCCTTTCCCGAGGCATCAACTTCCGTAACCCCATACTGATGGGCCATGAGAATGTGGCCATCAGTCATCAACACAGCATCACTGATTTCGCCACGTAACCGTTCAGAATCAGGAAGCGTGGCGTTGTCATACTCCCACGCCACCTTTCCTTCTTTTACAATAAACATTCTCAAACGCTTACTTTGTCCTGCATAGAAGAAATCATGCCGACTCAAAGACTCGTCAACAACCTGCTGTGCCAGCAATGGTGTTACGAATGTCCATAGCATACTGAATAAAACAATTCCCTTTTTCATTTGATTTGTTATAGTTTGTTAGTTATAAATACGCTTTTGTCAGGGAACATCGTACTCCCCGTAACAATACAGCGAAAGCCATTCCCTATAGGAGTCTTGCCCGATTGCAAGTCTATCCGAAGGGGAAGTGGATCAGATGAACAAGACCTTGCTACGCACCACCTCTACTTCCTCCTGTGTTCCAGCCTCGGAGGTGATTTGTTTGCAGATGCGAATACAATATTCGTTCTCACCCGTCTGCTCACGATAGAAGCTCAGACGGTCGCCTTGATGGCATTCTGCCACATAGGCAATATCAAAGCGGTGAATGCGATGCGTGCGGTACCAGTCGAGATCCCAGAGGTCGAGCACATGCTCGATATACTTTACAGAATTGATATGTCCGTTGATATCCACGTCATTATAATAGGTGTCGATAGTTCGTACCAGTTCAGTCTGATCATCCATCTTCACTCGTGACAAGCGGTCCATCGGATTGACCTTCTCTTTCTCTATATACCCGAGAATTGATCCGTCATGCACTTCGAGCAAGTTACAGGGCTGGCGTGTTTCTGTATCGATCATTGCCCAGATGCTTCTCCCGTAACCATAGACCTTCCCTTCCTTGTCCACCACACGGAAGTTACGGTTGGTGAAGTAACGCATGGCACTCTCCACCCATGTCTCTACGTTGAATCTCGTGTACATCTCAGGCATCTCGTCCATTTCAATAGCCAGACGGGAGAGCACCCATGCACGGTTCACTGAGAGCAGGTATTTCATGCCAAAGCCGCGGTCGTTGGAATGAAAATCAGCCGCATTAAGCATGTGATTACCTAAATGACCCATAAATAGCCGCTGATTGAAATCGCAGTGAAACGGCTCTGCCAGGAATTCGTAAGTTCCTACTTTATCTAACATCATTTCCTATATTACTTTTGTTATTCTTCCCGAAATGCCTTTAAAACAAGGACCTGACCAAGAACCAAAGTACAGGTACCAACAAGGCGGGGAGAAGGTTCAACGTCTTACAATCTTTCAGATTCAACAGGGCTAGTCCGCTTCCCGTAATGAGCAGTCCGCCCACAATCAACAGCTCTGCCATCAAGGCATCACTGACGGCAGTACTTGACACATGAGCCACCAACCAGAACATTCCCTGCCAGAGGAACAACACAGGTGCAGCGAGTATCATACCGATGCCGTATGTGGAAGCAAACACCATCGACGAGACAAAATCGAGGGTGGCATTTGTATAGAGGAAGGTATGATCGCCTTTCAAGGCAGAGATGACCGGGCCGAGCATCGACAGCGGACCGATACAATAAAGCAGGATCGCCGTTGCCAACCCGTCAGCCAGTCGGTTTTCTCTGTGATCCCCTCCCTTTTTGAGTTTGTCAATCAGCCGTTTGAACCGTCCGTCAATATCAAGCATTGTTCCTACAACCCCACCAACGGCCAAAGCGACAATGAACAGTACAGGATAGTCCGATTGCGGGAAATGACTGATTGTAGCATTCAGGCCAATAGCCAGAGAAGCCAGCCCCAATCCTGTATAAAGCACCTCCTTATACTGTTCTTTCACCCCACGATGGAGAATCGTCCCAATGACAGTTCCTGCAATGATGGTGGCAGTATTGACAATCGTTCCAATCATTTTCTATGCTCGTGCTGTTCCCTTTCTTCCAAGAACTCACTTACCTGCTCTTGCATACCACGAGTAACGGCGATTCGTCCACTGCGTGTATATTGCAACACACAACCGAACGCATCAAGAGCGCGGAACAGTTCGATGATCTCTTCTGTCACACCATATTTCATGACAATCGTATAAGTGGGATTTACCTCGATAATATGAGCATCAAACCGTCGGATGGTTCGTGAGATCTCAGGGTTCTCCAACACACGCTGCGTAGTAAGCTTATACAAGCCAGACTCCCGGATAAAGAGCTGTTCATCGGTAAAATAATTCGCCTTCACCACGTCGATCTTCTTCTCAATCTGTCGGGTGATCTTCACAATCTGATCCTCGTCGCTCCAAGCGGTAATGGTGTATTTATGTACACCTGGAATACTCGATGCAGACACGTTCAGACTCTCGATGTTCACCTGACGACGTGTAAACACGGCGGTGATCTGGTTCAGGATACCCGCGATGTTCTCAGAATATACTAATAGGGTATAAAATTTCTTCTCTTCCATAAACTATTGCGGTAGCAAATTATTCACTTTTCACACTTCCTTGATAGAAAGCATCATGTCATCCACATTCATTCCCGGCGGTGTCATCGGCAGGACATCATCATCTTCAAGGATGGCACATTCGAGGATAAACGGTCCCTGGGTATGGAGCATCTTCGCCACGGCCGCCTGCAGATCTTTCCGATCAACCACAGCCTGATAAGGGATGCCATACCCTTTAGCAATCAGCTCATAGCAGGGGTTCATCATCTTTGTGAAAGATTTTCTACGTTGCCAGAACATGTCCTGCCACTGGCGCACGTTACCGAGATAGTGATTATTCATCAGAATCATCTTCACAGGAGCCTGTTGCTCCATGATGGTACCCAGTTCTTCGATACACATCTGGAAACCACCGTCACCCATGAAACAGCAGACGGTACGTTCCGGTGCGCCAAAGGTGGCACCGATGGCTGCTGGCATGCCATAGCCCATGGTACCCAAACCGCCACTGGTACAGATGCTGCGTTTCTTCGGATACTTGAAATACCTCGTGGCAAAGAGCTGGTTCTGTCCAACGTCGGTCACAAGAACGGCATCTCCCTGGGTAGCCTCAGCAACGGCATTCACCACCTCACCCATCAACAAGGGTCCTTCCGTAGGATGAATGGCCGGCTCAATGACTTTCTCACGTTCTTTCTCTTCGAGGGGTTTGAAAGAATCACGCCACTCTTTGTGATCAGCATGGTGAAGCAGTGACGTGATGGCTGGCAGAGACTCCTTACAATCCGCAATGACTGCCACATCAGTCTTTACATTCTTATCTATCTCACTATGATCAATATCCAAATGGATCACCTTCGCCTGCTTGGCATAGGTTTTCAGGTTACCGGTCACACGGTCAGAGAAACGCATACCGATAGCAATGAGCACATCACACTCCTGCTCTTTGATGTTCGGAGCATAATTACCGTGCATACCCAACATACCCACATTCAGCGGATGGGTGGAAGGGAGTGCAGACAGTCCCAGCATTGTTCGGCCTGCAGGGATATCCGCCTTTTCAAGAAACGCCAAGAGTTCATTTTGGGCATTGCCTAACTCCACACCCTGTCCAACGAGTGCCAAGGGCTTCTTAGCCTGATTAATCAGATTGGCAGCCTCATGGACCGCCTTCTCATCCAGCTTGGGATAAGCTACGTATGAACGCACGAAGTTCACCTTCTGCGGTTGGAACTCCACCAACTCCGTCTGTGCATTCTTCGGGAAATCGAGCACCACAGGACCCGGACGGCCACTTCGTGCGATATAGAATGCACGACTTACTGCCCAAGCAATATCCTCGGCATGACGAATCTGGTAGCTCCACTTCGAGATTGGCTGTGCCACACCCACCAGGTCAACCTCCTGAAAGGCATCCGTTCCCAAGGCCGCTATGGGCACCTGTCCAGCTATCACGACGATCGGCGTAGAGTCAAGCATGGCATCGGCCACACCCGTCAGCGTGTTCGTAGCACCAGGACCACTTGTCACCAACGTCACTCCCACTTCTCCACTCACCCGTGCATAGCCCTCAGCGGCATGTGCCGCCGCCTGCTCATGACGGACGAGAATATGATCGAATGCCTTTTTCTCACCTCGTGTATAGTCATAGAGCGCATCATATACCGGCATGATGCTACCTCCGGGGTAACCGAAAATGGTCGTTACCCCTTCAGCCTTCAGTGCCAGCATCAATGCTTCTGATCCTGTGATCTTTTCTTTTGCCATAGTTTCTGATTTATACTAGTTGTACTAGTGTTACTAGTATTACTAGGTTTACTATTCAATGATTCTAATACCGCCCTTATCTGCCGAGCTAACACTCTGGGCATATGCACGCAGTGCCTTAGACACCACACGATTGCGCTTCAACGGCTGCTGTGGCCGTGCTGCCAGTTCCTCATCAGAGAGTTTAACGTTGATCGAACGCGAGGGGATGTCGATAATAATGATATCACCATCCTGAATCTTCCCAATATTTCCTCCAGAAGCGGCCTCGGGAGAGATATGTCCGATGCTCAGACCAGAAGTACCGCCAGAAAAACGACCATCGGTAATCAGGGCACACTCCTTACCCATATGCATACTCTTGATATACGAGGTGGGATACAGCATCTCCTGCATACCCGGTCCGCCCTTCGGTCCTTCGTGGGTGATGACCACACAGTCGCCCTTCTTCACCTTCCCTCCGAGAATACCCTCGCAGGCATCTTCCTGAGAGTCGAACACCACGGCAGGACCCTCGAAGTGCCAGAGCTCGGGAGCCACGCCTGCGGTCTTCACCACGCAGCCGTCCTGTGCAATATTACCGAAGAGAATGGCCATACCGCCATCCTTGGTGTATGCATGCTCGATGTCACGGATACAACCGCTCTCGCGGTCGGTATCGAAACTCTTGTAATAGGTATCCTGTGCACCCAATTCGTTACAGAACTTACCTGCTGGGGCACTCAAATAGATTTGAGCAGGACTCAAATCACATGAATCATTCTCAATGGTCAGCTGTTCATTATTATTGATCGCATAGCGATTGATGTCCTCGGCCAGCGTATGTCCATTCACACGCTTCAAACTAGTATCGATGAGTCCGCCTTTATCCAGTTCAGCCATCAGGGCCATTACACCACCGGCGCGGCCAAACTCCTGAACACTGTATTTCTGACTGTTGGGGGCCAGTTTAACGAGGAAGGGTGTCTTGCGAGAGAGGGCATCGATGTCGTTCATCGTGAAATCTACCCCGGCCTCCTGGGCTACGGCAAGTAGATGGAGTACGGTGTTGGTAGAGGCTCCCATGGCAATATCCATGGTCATGGCATTGATGAATGCCTGACGGGTAGCAATGCTGCGGGGCAGCACACTCTCGTCACCATCCTCGTAATAGGCCAACGCGTTCTTCACGATCTGACGGGCAGCCTGTTGCATCAGACGTACACGGTTCTTATGGGTAGCCAGAATAGTGCCATTGCCTGGTAAAGAGAGACCGATGGCCTCCGTCAGGTTGTTCATCGAATTGGCGGTAAACATACCCGAACAGCAACCGCAACCAGGACAGGCACGGTTCTCGATTTCCTGAAGGTCGGCATCGCTGACAGTAGGGTCGCCACCCTTGATCATGGCGATAACAAGGTCAAGGTTCTCACCCTTGTACTGACCTGCCTCCATGGGACCTCCGCTGACAAAAACGGCGGGGATGTTCAGACGCATGGCTGCCATCAGCATACCTGGAGTAATCTTGTCACAGTTGGAGATGCAGATCATGGCATCGGCTTTGTGACCGTTGACCATATATTCTACCGAATCGGCAATGATATCACGTGAAGGCAGTGAATACAACATACCATCATGTCCCATGGCGATGCCATCGTCGATGGCAATGGTATTGAACTCAGCGGCATAGCAGCCAAGTCTTTCTATCTCTTTCTTCACGATTTGTCCGGCCTCGTGCAAATGGGTATGTCCGGGCACGAACTGAGTAAACGAATTGACAATGGCAATGATGGGCTTTCCAAACTGCTCACGTTTCATACCGTTGGCCACCCAGAGCGCACGTGCTCCAGCCATTCTCCTACCTTCAGTACATACTGCACTTCTCAACTGATGCTTCATTTTCTATTCGTTCTCTACTTTGAATAATGACTGCAAAGATACATAGTTTTCAGCACACCACCAACAAATTTGAAGGTTAATTAAGTAGAAACGAGGAATTTGTAAGTAACGACCATGACTTTTGCAACAGAATGCTTCGCGTTATGGAATAAAATGCGTACTTTTGCATCAGGATGAAGAAAATTATACTGATTACGGGTGGTCAACGCTCAGGAAAGAGCGTTACGGCTGAGAAGATGGCACTGGAAATGAGCTGTCATCCCGTTTATCTGGCTACGGCACATATCTGGGACGAGGAGTTCCGGCAGCGGGTGCTCAAGCATCAGGAACGGCGGGGTGCTCAATGGACCAACATCGAAGAGGAGAAATGGCTGAGCAAGCACGATGTGACGGGTCGTGTGGTGGTAATCGACTGTATCACGCTCTGGTGCACGAATTTCTTCTTCGACCGTACGGCTAACGAATGGGAACAACCTTCTGTAGAGGAGGCGTTGAAAGCCCTGCAGACAGAGTTCGATAAGTTCACCCAGCAGAATGCCACCTTCATCTTCGTTACCAATGAGATTGGTAGTGGCGGTGTGAGCGAGAATGCCGTGCAGCGCCGATTCACAGATCTGGAAGGCTGGATGAATCAGTATGTGGCCAGCAAGGCTGATGAAGTCATTCTGATGGTGAGCGGCATTGCGGTGAAGATTAAATGAAAGATGAAGGATGAAAGATGAAAGATGAAGGATGAGAGATGAATAATAAGAAATGAGAGATGAGACAGTTTACAATAGAACGACCCGATGAGAAGATTCGGGCGGTGATTCAAGACAAGATAGACAATCTGAACAAGCCGAAGGGATCGTTGGGCAGACTGGAAACGCTGGCCATGCAGATATGTATGGTACAGCAGACGCTTTCGCCCCAACTTCATCATCCTTGTCACTTGCTATTAGGAGGTGATCACGGTATTGAACGCGAAGGTGTGAGCGTCTCTCCACGGGATGTAACCTGGCAGCAAATGATCAACTTCACCCATGGCGGCGGAGGCGTGAACATGTTCTGCAGGCAGCACGGTTTTAAACTGCGTATCGTTGACGTAGGTGTGGATCATGACCTAAGCAGTGTTCCCAACATTCTCAACCGAAAGATTGCAAACGGAACAAAGAACTTCCTATATGAACCTGCCATGAGCGAGGAGGAGTTCGACAAGGCTATTGATACGGGTGCAGCATTGGTGGACGATTGTTATGCGGAAGGTTGTAACATCCTATGTATCGGTGAGATGGGTATTGCGAACACATCACCCAGTAGCATCTGGATGCACCTGTTCGGACAAATCCCTCTGGATGAATGCATCGGAGCAGGAGCCGGTCTCAACGCCCCTGGAATACAACATAAGAAAGAGGTGTTGCACGCGGCAGTACAACACTATCAGACCTGGAGGGAAGACATTTCTCACTCCACACTCCACACTCCACACTCCACACTTTGCTACTTCGGCGGTTTCGAGATGGTGACGGCCATCGGTGCCATGCTCCGCGCTGCCGAACGGAAGATGCTGGTGATGGTAGATGGCTTTATCATGACGGCCTGTGCACTGGGTGCCACGCAACTGTATCCGCAGGCTCTCAGCTACATGATCTTCGGTCATTGCGGTGACGAAAGCGGTCATAAGAGGATGTTGGACCTCATGCACGCAGAACCACTGTTGCATCTGGGTATGCGACTGGGTGAAGGTACGGGGGCGCTCTGCTCCTACCCCATCATCGTGAGTGCCGTGAACATGATGAACGAGATGAACAATTTCAAGGATGCAGAAATTACAAAGTACTTTTAAGGGAACAGATCATAATAAAACATGGAAATCAATATTGATCAAACCAAATGGTGGCAACGTATCTGGGCGGCGCTGATCTTCTTCACCCGTCTGCCCTTCTGGCGTCTTTACCAGCCGCCACAGCAGTGCTATAGATCAGTAGTGGAACACTGGCCGTTAGTAGGATGGCTCACGGGAGGTGCCATGGCGGCCATCATCTATTTCGGCAGTGGGGTGTTCCCCTACTCCATCACATTGCTATTAGCCATCATTCTCCGCATTCTGATGACAGGGGCACTGCACGAGGATGGATTGTGTGATTTCTTAGACGGTTTCGGTGGAGGTGGGAACAATCGTGAGAAGATTCTCTCCATCATGAAAGACTCCCATATCGGCACCTATGGGGTGCTGGGCATCATTCTCTATCTTGCTCTGTTGTTTGCGGCTCTTTACTCCATGGTTCCCGAATATGCGGCTTTGGCAGTGCTTGCAGGTGATGCATATAGTAAGATGTTGGCAGGACAGATCATCATGTTCCTTCCCTATGCCCGTAGCGAGGACACTGCAAAGAACCACACTGTCTATCGGAAAATGAGCGTACCGGCTGGCATCAGCTTGTTCATCCAGGGTATGCTACCGATGATACCTTTATTATATATAGGAACAGTAAACGGTCTTCTGCGCTGGGATCTTCTTATCTTCATACCCTGTATTGCGATGTATTTCCTCTATTATCTCATGAATAGGAAAATACATGGTTACACAGGTGACTGCTGCGGTGCTCTCTTCCTGTTGATAGAACTCAGTTTCTACCTTATCGTGGCGGCTCAGCTGTATAAATTACCCATATAATATCCTTCAATCAGATAACATGAAAGTAACAATGATCAGACATACGTCTGTTGACGTTCCCAAAGGCACATGCTATGGATGGACCGACGTTCCCGTTGCGGCCACCTTTGAACAGGAGGCAGCTGAAACCAAGCGGAATCTGGGTGATACAGTCTTCGACAAAGTGTTCTCCTCACCATTGACACGTGCCCGTAAGCTTGCCGCTTACTGTGGTTATGAGAATCCTGTGGTCGACGACCGACTGAAAGAGATGAACATGGGCGATTGGGAGAACCGACTCTACGAGGATATCGAACGTGAGGATCCTGCTATCCGTAAGTGGTACGATGACTATATGAATCTTACTGCTACTAACGGAGAGAGCTATCGCCTCGTGTATGACCGAGTAGCAAACTTCCTGGATGAACTGAAGAAACGACCTTACAACCATGTTGCCATCTTTGCGCACGGCGGAGTACTCATCTGTGCAGGTGTGTATGCCGGACTCTTTCCGGAAGATGACTGTTTCAGACATCTTACGCCCTATGGAGGGATTCAGGAGTTTGAGCTGGAATCCCAGAACTGCGAGAGCCATTGTGCTTGCACTCAGGGGTGAGTTGTGACAAAAACAAGAAACGGAGTGATATAAAGAGGAGAGATGATTAGATATACCAAGAAAGAGGAGATCATCAACAGCAGTTCGCATGGTGCGGGCATTCTGCTTGGTGTGGTAATAGGCATCATTTTCTTGATCTGGTGCTTCAAGGGTGGTGACGGATGGGCTCGTACGGGTGTCATCCTCTATCTCTTCGGCATGCTCGGTTCCTATATTACCTCCACCATCTACCATGCAATGCCCCGACGACTGAAAGCCAAAGAGGTATTGCGACGTTTCGATCATGCTGCCATCTACTGGCATATTGCGGGAAGTTACTCCCCCATCACTCTCATTGCCATGCGCGAACAAGGCTACTGGGGATGGGCACTATTCTGCTTCGTATGGTTGTGTGCTATCGCCGGCACCACCATCAGTTTTATTCGTCTGAAAGAACATAGCAACGTGGAGACCTTTTGTTTTATCGGGATGGGCCTTTCCGTCTTGGTGGCTTTCAAACCTTTGGTGGCATGTGTCAGTACTGCCGCTATCATCTGGATCATTGCCGAGGGAATATGCTACATCACGGGAGCCGCGTTCTATAGTCTGAACAAGAAGAAATACATGCACAGCGTATTCCATTTCTTTGTGCTGGCAGGATCAGTTTGTCATATCATTGCCGTCTGGGATATCCTCATGCAATACGTATAGCTCATGGTAGAGAAGAAGGTTAAACGACTGTTCAACGACGCCCTTAAACGCTACGGTCTCATCGAGACGGGTGACAGGATTCTGGTAGGACTCTCTGGTGGTAAGGATTCCATGAGTCTATTGGAACTGCTCGCCCAGCGCTCCCGAATCTTTGTTCCCCGTTTTCAAGTAGAGGCGGCATTTGTCCGTATGACTAATATCCCCTATCAGAATGACGAGGACTATCTCCTTGACTTTGCTTCAAAACTGAATATCCCCTTACACATCACGGAGACATCTTTCGATGAGAGTAC
>OCTX012032760.1_pt1 | contig 36466 bp, 36 predicted proteins | sample 1539691 | NCBI WGS metagenome assembly OCTX01 (sample SAMN02144231, study PRJEB22623) | gut metagenome | biome: sheep rumen | host: Ovis aries | place: New Zealand
TTGGATTACTCAGCATTTTGATTTTGATGATTCGTCCTATACGAATTGGTTTTCAAGTACATCCGTTTTGGGGATTTTCCTTTTTAGCTGTATTTTTTGTACTCTGTGTGGATCGAACTTTTTGTTCTACACCGACCTTAATGAATTATTTTTTCATGGCAGGGCTGGCTTTGCAGCTTCGAAAAAAAAGGCAGGTTAAAGTATGAAATTGAGCATCATTGTGCCCGTTTATCAGGTAGAAGCCCATATCGATGAATGCATCACATCCATTTTAGATCAGACATTTCGTGATTTTGAGTTGATTCTTGTTGATGATGGCTCTTTGGATCGATGCCCTGCCATTTGCGATGCCTATGCTCAAAAAGATTCTCGAATTCGCGTGATCCATCAAAAAAATCAAGGGTTGTCTGCAGCACGAAACACAGGCTTACAAGCAGCCAGGGGGGACTATATCGGATTTGTCGATAGTGATGATTTCATCGAGGCATCTATGTATGAGAAACTGTTAGACAACCTGGAAAGAGAAAAGGCCAATATCTCCGTTTGCGGCCGTTATAAAGTATGGGGCGATAAGAAAATACAGGAGCAAAAATCCAATGTTTACAAGGTTATGGATAGTGCGCAGGCCTTGGCATTGATGAACACCAATGTCCTGGGGTATTTTGATGTCGCGGCATGGGACAAGATTTATAAACGAAGTTGTTTTAAAGGAATTGAATTTCCCGAAGGAAAACTTTGTGAAGACTGGTTTGTGATGTATAAGCTTTTCTTTAATGCCCGTCGCATCGTATATGATTCGATACCTCTATACAATTATCGTCAGCGAACCGGCAGCATCACGCATGGTAAAAAGGTAAATACGATGTCTTTATCGGCAAGCCTTGAAGTTTTAAACTTTGTGCGGACGCAACAACCACAATATGTGCGGGAAGCACAATTCGCATACGTTTTTGCGGGAATCGGAGTCATAGACAATTATATTGAACAATCTTCCATCGACCGTAAATCAATCGATGCAGTATATAAGAAAATCAAACCCTATTTACAGACAACATATCGATATCCGGGATTAAAGGGAAAACGAAAAGTACAGTTGTTTATGGTGAAAAAGGCCATGCCACTTTATATTTGTTGTTTTAAATGGATAAAAAGAAGGATGAGAGGATAGTATGTCAGTTCAGAATGGAATCCGACGAATCGTTTTTGGCAAAAAAGGAACTTCGCAGTCCTATATAGACTATTTGCGACAAAAGGGTGTCTGGATTGGAGAAGGTACGACTTTCTTTTCCCCTCATCAAAGCTTTGTGGATGTGCAGTATCCATGGATGATCGAAATCGGCGAGAATGTACAGATTACAGCCGGCGTGCGCATCCTTACACATGATTATAGCTGGTCAGTAACCAAAAAGAAGTACGGTCCTGTCTTAGGATTGGCCGGTGAGGTCCATATAGGAAACAATGTTTTTATCGGTACTCAATCGATTCTTCTGCCTGGTACTTATATCGGAGATGATGTCATTATCGGTGCCGGCAGTGTGGTAAAAGGAAGGATACCCTCCCAGTGTGTTGCCGTAGGGAATCCATGTCACAAAGTGATGGAGCTGGAAACCTATTATCAAAAATGCAGGGAAAAACAAATTCAAAGTGCTAAATTATTAGCGCAGTCATATTATCGACATACCCATCAAATTCCTCCGGAAGAGGTTTTCCATGAATACTTTTTTCTTTTTAAAGAGCAATCCACATTGACAAATAAGAATCGACAAAAGATGAAATTGACGGGAAATTATGAAAAAACACTCGATGTTTTTAAACGATGGAATAGACCTTATTTTGATTTTGAAGAATTTATAAAGGATGCCCTGAAAAAATGAACATAGAAAAGAATAAAAAATGTGTGCTGATCTTGCCATACTTTGGAAAATTCAATAACTATTTCCCACTGTTTTTAAAGTCGTGTGGTGCCAATCCGGAATATGACTGGCTGATCTTTACCGATGATCGATCAAGTTACAATTATCCTTTGAATGTGCACGTGATTTATACGACTCTGCAGCATATCAAAGCATTGGCTAAACAAAAGTTTGGGTTTGAAGTTTGTTTACAAGAACCACATAAACTCTGCGATTATAAACCAAGTTATGGCTATTTGTTTGAAGAATATCTTGCGCCATACGCATACTGGGGACATTGTGACTGCGACTTGATTTTTGGAAACTTGGAGGAAATCCTTACACCCTTCTTGAAACAAGGCTATGATAAATTGTTTGCGGCCGGTCATTTAACATTGTATAAAAACACAAAAGAAAATAATCGGCGATTTATGCACATTTATAAAAATCGATACTTATACAAAGAAGCATTTACACAGGATGGGATATATGTCTTTGATGAAGATTATCGCCTTATGCATGCTCCGGATTCTTATAACGTGCATTCGATTTTTTTAAACGAAGGGGCAAAGATCTATGCGACCGATCTGGCAATGAACGCCAGTATCACTTCGGCAAAGCTGAAAAGAGATTATTATGATCCGCAAATGCGCTCTTTTGTAAAGGAGAACTATCAACCGTCACAGTATTTTTGGAACAATGGGAATTTGATTTCGGCAGCTTGGGATCGATACCAGAAGAAAATGGTATATACTTCTTATTCCTATATGCATTTGCAGCTAAGAACGATGCGTATGGATGCCAAGCTCGTTGATAAAACTTGTTTTGAAATCTTGCCGGATCGCTTTGTAGAAAGAAACAAAATCCCTCAAGGGTGGCAAGATATGCATGTATTTACGATACGATGGCCTTATTGGTATTGGATCGATCGTTATAAAAAAAAGATTCGACATAATCTTTATAAACTGAACCATCAGCACAGGAAAGAAGGGTAGAAATGACTGTACAAAAAACAACAATTGCGATTATTGGAATTGGCTATGTGGGACTGTCTGTATCCATTCTGCTGGCACGATCGAATACAGTCTATGCCATGGATCAGAATTTTGAAAAAATACAGAACCTGAATCAAAGGATCTCTCCTGTACAAGATCTTTATGCAGAGACGTTTTTAAAGGAAGAAAAACTGGATCTGACAGGTACGATACATCTTGAAAACGCCATCAAGAATGCAAAGTATACACTTGTTTGTGTGCCTACGGATTATGATCAATCAACTCAGTGCTTTGATACATCAATCGTAGAAGATGTCATGTCACAAGTGATTCAAATCAATCCCGGGACTTGTATTGTGATTAAATCTACGGTACCGGTAGGATTTGTACAAAGTATTAAACAAAAACTTTCATTCGAGAAGATATTGTATGCCCCTGAATTTTTAAGAGAGTCCAAGGCTTTATATGACAATTTATATCCCTCCCGCATCGTAGTGGGATGTGATGTTCATACACAAAAGCAGGCGCGGGAGTTTTCAAATCTTTGTATGGAAAGTGCTTTAAAGAAGAATGTGCCAGTTTACATCATGGGATATTCGGAAGCGGAAGCCGTCAAATTGTTTTCGAATACATATTTGGCACTGCGAGTGGCTTTCTTTAATGAATTGGATACTTTTGCGCAAGTACATCATATGCAGACAAAAGATGTCATCGAAGGTGTTTGTGCCGATCCTCGTATTGGGCATGACTATAATAATCCGTCCTTTGGTTATGGAGGGTACTGCTTACCAAAAGATTCCAAACAGTTGCTTGCTAATTTTAAGCGTATTCCACAGAAAATGATCAGTGCAATCATTAGCAGCAACAAAACACGAAAAGATTTTATTGCCGAGGATGTGCTACGCTTTGCGCTCTCTCAAAAGAAAGGGGATTTACCCGTGATCGGAGTCTATCGACTGATCATGAAAAGCAATTCCGATAATTTTCGCCACTCCGCTATGCGAGGTGTGATACGAAGACTTTGTGAAAATGGGGCTGATGTAATCGTTTATGAGCCGCTTCTTCAAAAAAAGCCTGAAGATCTTGCACTTTCCTTTGTTTCGAATTTGAACGAACTCAAAGAAAAAAGCGATGTGATCATTACCAATCGTATGCATCCGGATCTGGAAGATGTAAAAGACAGGGTCTATACAAGAGATATCTTCCAAAAGGACTGAAAGAGGGATACTATGAATCAGCTGCAAGAAAGAATTTTCAAGATCTATCAGGAAGTTTCCAAGCTGTGTCAAAAACATGATATTCCGTATTTTGCGATTGGCGGAACGTGTTTAGGTGCGGTTCGACATCAAGGATTTATTCCCTGGGATGATGATCTGGATATTGCCATCCCCATTGAACATTATGAAGAGTTTTTAACTCTCGCAAGAAAAGAATTGCCTTCGTATTTAGAGGTTTATGATGGTTTTGATCGGCCACATCATCTTTGTTTATTTTCCAAGATCATCGATCAAAGAACGACGTATATTCATGAAACACAAAAGGATTATCCCGATTCTTATATGGGTATTTTTATCGATGTGATGCCGATTTCAGGAGTGCCGTCCGATCGAAAGAAAAGAGAAAGATTTTATAAAAAGCTTCGATGGTATGCCATCTTGAATAACCATAGTCGCTTTCCGATTCGAAGCAGAAGTAAAGGGAGTCGTCAGCTTCTTTGTGCTTTCAGCCATGGGATGAATATTTTTTTACCCAAACAGTATTACTTGAAACAATATTTTCAACTGTTAAAGAAATACCCTTTTTTTTCATCACAATGGACCAGCTTTGTCTGGCTGGATTCATCATTAGATCGATTTACCATGCCTTCAAAATGGTTTCAAAAACAAGTGATGCTGCCATTTGAAAAAGACAGGATCCCTTGTCCAAAAGACTATGATGCCGTATTGAAAAAGCAATATCAAGACTATTGGGTCTTGCCGCCTGTCCAAGATCGAGTGGCTCCGCATAAAAGCTTGATGGATCTACATCGTTCCTATCAGGAATATGCCAAACATCCGGAATGGGTCAATCTTTATTTTTCACAAAAATTATCGGACCCAAACGAGCCTTTAAAAGACAGCCAATAAAAATGGAAAGGAGCAAACATGAGAGTTTGTTTTCTAGTTACCAGTTTAGCCCATGTCAGTGGAATTAATCGTGTCATCAGTTTAGTGGGCAATGCCCTAGTGGATCGATGTGATATCTATATCGTGGCAACCGAACAGATCGATCCTGACACAGATCAGGCATTTGCACTCGATCCTCGTATACATGTTCTTTCCGCTGCTTCTTTGAAGATTCAGCCTTCCTTTATGGATCGGTGCCGGCGCTTTCTATCCAGACAGATTCAGACAAAACTTTTTCATGAGCCATCCTTTTTATTGTTGCCGGGTTCATTAAGTCGTCGAAGCCGCTTTTCTATGATTCATTATTTCAAAGAGATGAACTTTGATGTGATCGTTGGCGTCCATACTTTACAAAGTATACGACTGGCACAGATACGTAAACAAATTCCGAGTCGGTGTATCGGTTGGCAACATAGCGTATATCCCTCTTTATTTCAAAATCCGCATCGCAATTTCTGGAAACAAGAAAAATTTTTTAAAAAATATATAACGCAACTCGATGATTTTATTGTATTGAATGATCAAGATAAAGAAATGATGGATCAAGCTTTTTCTATTTCCAGTAAAGTCATTGCCAATCCTTTGAGTTTTTCTTCAAAAGAAAAGGCAGATCCGAAAAATCAGACATTTATTGCGGTGGGTTCCTTGATGTATGTCAAAGGCTTTGATCGCTTGATTGATGCGTTTGCCCTCTTTCATAAAAAACATAAAGAGTGGACATGTCATATACTTGGTGAAGGCCGGCAAAGAGCTAAACTCGAACAGCAGATTCGAGATCATGGACTGCAGGATTTTGTCTTTCTGGAAGGCAATCAAAAGGATGTTCAATCCTATTATCGACAAGCCTCCGTATTTTTATTACCATCCCGATGGGAAGGGCTGCCTATGGTCGCATTAGAAGCCATGGAAATGGGATTGCCAATGATTGCCTTTGATATTTTGGCGACAAAGGGTTTGATCGAGGATGGTGTAAATGGAAAGGTCGTTTGTGCATCAAAGGGAGTTGCAGGATATGCACAGGCTATGGATCAATTGGCATCGTCTTTGGATCTGCGAATACATATGCACAAGCAGGCGCTTCAAAAGGCTAAACAGTATGAAATGGAACGTATACTTCCACAATGGATTGCCTTATTAGAAAACAAAGAACAGGAAACAGAGTCATGAAAAACAATGATTTTTGGGCATCAAGATCGGCAACGCGTACTGAACATTCTGTACGCAACATGGTCTTTGCGATTTTCTCACAGGGAATCATCACTTTTTTATCGTTTGTATGTCGAACCGTGTTTATTCATCAGCTTGGGAAAACATACTTAGGATTTAATGGTTTATTTTCCGATATTTTCTCTTTACTGTCTCTGGCAGAATTAGGTATAGAATCTGTAATTCTCTATGAAATGTATCAGGCTGCCGGAAAAGAAAATCTACAAGAGCTGGCAGAACTTTTAAAACTTTTTAAAAAACTTTATTTTAGAGTAGGGGCTGTCATAGGAGGTTTATGCGTTTTATTTCTTCCTGTTTTATCGTTTGTCGTATCGGATATTCCAAAGGTTCCTTTATTACCTGTTTACTACTTGTTGTATGTATCAAACTCTGTCATGACATACTTTTTTTCCTATAACCGAAGTCTTTTGATCGTCTATCAGGAGCAATCGATTGAATCCATTTTAAATAGTATTTTTGGTATTTTGTTGAATGTCATACAGATGGTGTATCTCTATTTCTTTTCGGATTATATTGGATATTTAGTCTTAATGAATATTGCTACACTTCTTAATAATATCAGCTTACGCCAAATCGTTCGCAAACGCTATCCTCAAGTGTTCCAATGGGAAAAGAAAACATCTGAAAAGGTATATTTAGATGAACAGGTAAAAATAAAACTGAGAAAGAATGTCAAGGCAAGATTTGTCAGTAAGTTATCGACAGCCGTTGTAACATATACCGATAATTTGATGATTTCGGCTTTTGTCAGTACTGCCGTTTTAGGAATTTATTCCAATTATACCTTAATCGCCTATGTTTTTAAGAATCTGTTAAATACGATTTTTAATGCGTTAAAGGGAAGTATCGGTCAATTGGTCGCCACGGAATCCAATGAAAAAGTTTACCAGACTTTTAAGAATATCATGTTTCTTAATTTTTGGATGGTTTCTTATTTAACCGGAGCCTTTTATGTACTGGTAGATTCTTTTATTCGTTTATGGATCGGTGCCGATTATATGCTGCCGGTTTCAACTGTACTTTTATTTTGTATCAATATGCATGTTCGTCTATTACGAAATCCATTGTTGTATTTTAATGATGTATGTGGTCATTTTGTTCAGCTGAAACGAAAAAATATCTGGGAAGCACTATTAAATATTGTTTTCTCTTCCTTCTTTTTGTTTGTATGTCATTGGGGAATTACGGGAATTCTTCTAGGAACCTTTTGTAGTGATCTCTGTACAAATTTATGGTTTGAACCTTTCCTTTTGTATACTCGTTTTCAAAAGGATGTCAAAGATTATTTTATTCGTTATTTTCTCTATATCGTAACGTGGATTCTGGGATCCTTGTTTTCGCTTTGGGTATGTCAATGTATTTCTGTAGAGAATGGGATTTTGAATTTCCTGATTCATGGTCTTGTATGTACACTGGTCTTAAATACATGTTTTTTTGTTCTTTGGGGGCGATGCAAAGAATTTCAATTCTTGAAATCTGTTCTGCTTCATTTTTTAAAAAAGAGAAGGGGATATTGAATTCATCCAATGATTAATCCAAAATTTCAAATCCATGTGCCAAAAGGAGCTCGTTAGTTTGATATAAATCATAGTGATGTTGCAAGGCGTAGATCAAAATGGCATCTTTTTTGAACTTGGCATATAAAAGACCATTGTTACTTAATGACAATAAATTGTTGGTATCGTGAAGATCAAGATGCATTGCTAAAGCGAGTTGGATGATCTTCTCTTTGCTTCCTTTCTTGGTACCATTGCAGATCTGATACGCATAGTTTTTCTGCAGATTTGTTTTTTCAATTACTTCGCTCTTTTTTAAATCTTTCTTTTCTAAACAAGCTTCCAAATAGGAAACGAAGTCTAAGTCAGGAAGAATTTCTAAAATGTCGTCTAATGGAGTATTTTGATTTAAAAGTGTGATTAATTGTGTTGTGGATATCATAATAAGAACCTCTCAAAAGTATGGTAAAATAAGAATTGAAATCAGGCAACAAAAATGGTTCCTTCTTTAGTTAAAATTGTGAGTACGTTTAAAGACACAGATACGAAGAAAATTTCTCTGATACAAAACAAAATGGATCAGACTTTTTTTGTACAGCGAAAGATGAAGCATGCCGATTATTTTGTGTATAAAACATTACAGGAACATCCAATGCAAGGAATACCGAAAATATACGATGTACAAATTGAAGAAGAATGGTTAGTCATTACGGAAGAGTTTATCCAGGCAGATACTCTGGCCGAGCTTCTTCCGTTTTCAGAAAAGGAAGCGGTAAATATTGTGTGTCAGCTCTGTGATATTTTAATGCGTCTTCATCAACTCAAGCCACCGGTCATTCATCGAGATATCAAACCGGAGAATATTTTTTATCAAGATGGAAAAATAATCTTATTTGATTTTGATATTGCCCGTTTTTACGATCCTTCAAAGACAAGAGATACGACTTTATTAGGAAGTGTCGGTTATGCGGCACCGGAACAGTTTGGATTTGCCCAAACCGGTGTGCAGAGTGATGTTTATTCCTGCGGGAGACTCTTACAAGTGCTTTTGACAGGACGGTTGGATCAAAGTGTAAAGGGACATTTTGAAAGAATTATTCGAAAAGCTTTGAGTATGGACCCTAAAGATCGATTTCAGAGTGCGGCACAGTTAAAAGCAGAGCTTCAGGAAATGAGATGGATATTTCCGGGTGTCAATAATCGAAGTCGCAAAGGAAAGGTTGGCTCCTGGATCGGATGGATTTTAAGTGTTTGTATCGTTTTATCGATTGATACACAAAAAAATACGTCTTTTGAGCATGACAACTTGTATTTAATCGCATGTTTTTTAGTCTTAGCTCTTTTAGAACTGGTAATCTGTAATCGCCATAAAGTACCGAAATATGATTTATCACTCGTACGATGGGGAATACTTTCCTTGACGTATTTTCTTCTTTTGGTGGGTGGAATCGGTATCCTGACTCTTTTCGACAGGATGCTGTCGGCATAACAATTTTACTTCTGTATTGCCTATAGTTAAGGCAGGCAGAAGTTTTTTTATTTTCATGCAGGAGGTTTGGTTATGAAGAAATTAGGATATGCTTTACTTTGTAGTGCTATGGTGTTTGGAATTACGGCCTGTGGATCATCGGATACATCCAATAAAGATGATTCGACAGAGGAGAAAAAAGTAGAAGAACAAGAAACGAAATCAGAGTATGGAGTCAATGAAACCGCGGATGTAGATGGCGTAAAATACACGGTCACTGGTGTAGAAAGAAGTGCCGGTTTTAGCTATAACACGCCAGAATCTGGAAAAGAATACGTAATCGTTTCTGTAACAATTGAAAATGGATCGGATGAAAAAATTGATTATAACCCTTACTACTTTAAGATGTTAAATTCACAGGGTCAGGAAGAATCCACAACTTTTGTGGTTGATTTAGAAAACGAATTGAATTCCGGTGATTTGGCTTCCGGAGGAAATGTATCCGGTAAGTTATGTTTTGAAGAACCGGCAGGAGATACAGGTTTAAAACTAAATGTATATGCGGATATCTTCAGTGATGAGCCAACGTATGTATTTAATTTGAATGTGTAGAAAGTAGGAAGTATTATGAATGAACAATCATCAAATGGAAAAGCGATTGCGGGATTGGTTCTTGGAATCGTATCGATTGTATTGATTTTCTTTGGTGCGTATGGTGCTGTTTTCGGACTGATTTGCGGTGTGATTGGTATTATTCTTTCCATCAAGGCAAGAAATGAAAATCCAACAGGCATCGCCACTGCCGGATTTGTATGCTCCATTATCGGAACTGTATTATGTGCAGTAAGTTTTGTCGCCTGTGCTTGTCTGTTAGGCGGACTGGCCAGTGTAGGAGCTTCACTACAATAAGAGCCATTGTGCTCTTTTTTTATCTATGGCACAAATTCAATTGGGACCTTTGCTGCTTTCTTCCTATGCTTTTTTTGCGCTATTTGGAGCCTTTGCCTGCTTAATATATGGTTGGCTTTGTATTCCTAAAGCACAAAGAGAACAGTCTGTTTATCTTTTGTGCTATGCCGGAATCGGCGCATTGGCAGGAGCTAAACTTCTCTATATTCTAGTTTCTTTAACGGAAATATTAACCCATATGGACCAATGGATCTACTATGTTTCTTCCGGTTTTGTGTTTTATGGTGGCCTGTTGGGGGCTATCATAGGAAGTGTTTTCTATTGTCGTGAATTTCATAAAGATTTCTATAGACAGACAAACTGCTTAGTACCAATGATTCCTTTATTTCATGCTTTTGCCCGCATCGGCTGTTTTTTCAGTGGCTGTTGTTATGGCGTGGAAAGTGATATTCTCGGTATTCCTACTTTTTCCATCTATGCCAATCCAGTGGAAACAAACCGTATTCCGGTACAACTGATCGAAGCCGGCATGGAAACTTTATTTTTTCTTTTCCTTCATTCTTATAAAGGAAATCGTCTATATGCTTATTTGGCTTTTTATTCAATAGGACGGTTTCTACTAGAATTTTGGCGAGGCGATCCACAAAGAGGCATATGGATTTTATCTATTTCCCAATGGATATCTATTGATATTTGGTTTTTCCTGGTTCTAAGATTTATACAGAATTATCATCATGCAAAATAGTGAGTGTAAATACGGTAAAAAACACGAGTCAAATTTCTGGCTCGTGTTTCTTTTTAATGGTGTGCCGGGCATGGCATGCATTCAGCTGGAGTTAAACCAGCCGCGTATGGAATCTACCGCCGAAGCGTAGTGAACCACAAGTCGTTGACAGTGATGTCAAGGATGAAGGAAGTGGTGTAGCGATTCTTTCGAGCGTACGAACAGAAACCGGATACAAGGCTAAATGGTGGATGAGGTTGCCGTACAAACCGAAGTCCAAAAGGGTAGACGTATTAAAACCAAGACAGTAAATCCGGACGTTGTGAAAGAAGTAGGATGACATGAATTACCCCGGGAGATCTTGTGGAAGATGAAATCCAATATCTTTAAAAACAGTGATGGTACCATCGGTCGAAAAAGGTTTATCACAAGAAGTCAGCTGAGGTCATAGTAGGTAGAAACACCGCTACTGAAGGGCCTAATGTTTATATGGTGCTAATCACCATACGCAATACTCAGACAGTTCGAATTTGAGGAACGTTTCATAAGTGGAGAGTCGTAAACTTCACGGAAGCGGGAGACGATGGAATGGTTCTGAAAGTATCTACAAATGGAAGGAGAAGCAGCGACATGAAATTAATCGAAGTGATTCTACAGGATGAAAATCTTGAGGAGGCTATGAAAAGAGTCAAGAGTAATAAAGGTGTTGCCGGAGTCGATCAGATGACGGTAGATGAAATGGATGAGTATTTTCGTATCCATAGGGAAACCATAAAGAAACAGATTATGGAGAAGAAATACAGGCCCCAACCTGTCAGACGAGTATATATACCTAAATCAAACGGCAAGAAAAGACCGCTTGGTATTCCTACAGTAGTAGACAGAGTGATTCAACAGGCTATCGCACAAGTATTATCAAAAATCTATGATAACACGTTTAGTGACAATAGTTTTGGATTCCGTCCGCACAGAAGTGCACAGGATGCCACTATACGTACACTTGATTACTTAAATGAAGGGTATGAATGGGTTGTTGATTTAGATATCGAAGCCTACTTTGATACGGTGAATCATGATAAATTAATTTCAATTCTTAGAGAGCGTGTATTTGATTCGGCAACCTTACATCTTATCCGTAAATTTCTGCAGGCAGGAATTATGGAAAAAGGACTCGTTAAGCCAAACGCGATCGGAATGCCACAGGGCGGACCACTGAGTCCGATTCTTTCAAACATTTATCTTGATAAATTTGATAAGGAATTGGAAAGCAGAGGTTTACACTTTGTACGGTATGCGGATGACAGTAATATCTTTGTGAAAAGTGAAATGGCAGCCAACAGAGTGATGAAGTCCGTCACATCCTGGCTGGAGAGAAAACTGTTCCTGAAGGTCAGTGCCACGAAAACAAAAGTGGTAAGACCAACGAACAGTAACTTTTTAGGTTTTACCTATTGGAAAGGTTCTTCCAAGTGGGAGTGCAGACCATCCAACAAGAGTAAGAGAAACCTATACGACAAGTGCCGTAAGGAGCTCATACGGAAAAGGTGTATAGCACGGACCAATGCGAGAACATTTACACGAATCAATCAAATTGTAAGAGGATGGATAAACTATTTCCGAATTGGAAGGATGAAAAGTTTCATGGACGAGTTTGGGCAATGGCTCAGACATAAAATACGGGTGATTCTTTTCAAGCAATGGAAGGAACCAGTACGTATTTATAAGAACCTACAGAAACTGAAAGTATTCGTTAAAGCGAAGAATATAACAGATGAGGACATCTATGCCACAGCGAATACACGATTAGGACTATATAGACAAGCGGGAATGAAAACCGCAAATTATCTAATAACACCTTATGTACTTGGTATCAGAAACGGGGACCGACCCGGTTTGGTCAATCCCCTTGAATACTATCTAAGATAAGTCGTACATCAACATATAAATGTAGCGCCGTATACGAGACCCGTACGTACGGTGCAATGAGAGGGGCGAAGATTAATTTCTTCCCTCTACTCTATTGTTGCTAATACATCTTGATTATCCGGATTTGATTCTATGCGTTTTTTGGCATAGGAACAAGTCGGATGAAGGTGGATATGACGGCTTCGGGCTTCAGAAACGATTCGATCGACTAATTGACCGGCAATTCCTTTGCCTCCATAGTGTGAATCAACAACTGTATGGTCAATTGTCCAAGTATCTGGAATTTCCGTTGTATAGGTACACTCTCCAATGCATTGTTCTTGATCATAAGCGGCACTACGATGTTTTTCGGGTTCAAATTGAATTTTAATCATGATTTCACCTCCTTGTTTTGAAATTCTTTCTAAACGAAAATCCGGTATGATCCATAGAAGGGCGGTTCCTACATAGATCAGATAAGAAATCCAAGGTATCCAGAACGCAAAGAGAGGGGCAGTGCATACGCAATAAGCGAACCTTTGCCTTTCCAGTCCTTACCAATACTTTTGGCAATACTGGAGTCCTTCCCGTTGATATGAATTACAGCTGTCTGCAGCCAATAATAGGATAGAGCACAAAAAAGCAGGATCATTCCGTAAACGAAGACAGGGGCAAAAGCATCGGGATGATATCCAATCCATTCTGTTCCGAAGGGAATCAATGACATCCAAAAGATCCAGTGCAAGTTGATCCATAACAGTTTGCCATTGACACTCTGTACGGCACTAATCAAATGATGATGATTGGCCCAATAGATACCGACATAGACAAAGCTGAGCACATAGGCAATTAACGTCGGCAGAGTATCCGTTAATGCCTGTAACTCGATACGATTGGGCACCTCCAATTTCAAGACCATGATCGTGATAACAATGGCTAAAACGCCATCACTGAAGGCTTCCATTCTATTTTTTGTCATGATTGGATTTCCGTTCTATCTTTTATAAATGTTCCGGCATTTAGTTCATCAAAGGCTTCTTCCAGTTCTTGATGCGTATTCATGACAATTGGACCGGCCCATGCGACAGGTTCTTTTAAAGCTTTGCTTGACATATATAAAACTTGTGTATCATCTTCCAACGCCTGGATGTTTACATAGGTTCCCGGTAATAATTTCACGGCTGTTTTTTCAGGAATGATTTCATCACTGACTTTCATACTACCCAACAAACTAAACAACATGACAGAATCATCTTCCCTGCTGTCGATTTTAAGCCTGGCATCCTTGGTGAGCTCCAGCGCATAATAATCTAAAGGTAAATGTTGACTTTGATAGCCTTGTACATCTTTATAACTTCCTGCCAGTATTCTGATTTTTCCACCTTCAATTTGAACTTCCGGGATTTCATCTTTTTTAATACTACGATAGGTTGGCTTACTCATTTTTTGATCAGATGGCAGGTTTAACCACAATTGAACACCTAATAAACGATCAGCAGCCGGAACCTGTTCTTCATGAAGTATGCCGGATCCCGCATTCATCCATTGAACTTCACCATCACCAACGGCTTCTTCGTTTCCCAGAGTATCTTTATGAACCATTTTTCCTTTGGCAATATAACTTATGGTTTCAATACCACGATGGGGATGCATGGGAAAACCGGCAATATAATCACTTGGATTGGTGCTGTCAAAGGAATCCAACATCAATATAGGATCAAATTCTTCTGTAGTATGATTTCCTAATACGCGAACTAAGCTTACACCGGCTCCATCGACGGTGCGATAACCTTGAATTTTAGTAGAGATCTTTCTTTCCATATTTATTTTCCTCTCAGTTTTTTTAGTAAATGAATCAATTCTTCCTTTTCGTTCTCAGATAAAGTAGAACAGTATTGTTCAATTCTCTCCAGATTCTCCGGTAAAATTTTCTCAACGACTTCTTTCCCTTTCTCTAACAGCTGCAATTTTGTCGCTCGTTTATCTTGTGGATCCGGAACTTTTTGAATGTACTGTTGACGTTCTAAGTTTTTTAAGATCGTTGGCATGGTTCCAGTGGAACTAAGAATTTTAGCCTGTACTTCACCGATACGAAGGGGTCCCTTACTATATAGCACCTCTAAGACACCAAACTGGCTGAGTGTTACGTGATGTTGGTTTAATAATTGCGCAGTTTGATGATGTAAGGCGTGCAGATTACGGGATAGCCCAATCAGAATTTTTGCATTCTTATTTTCCAAAATCTCACCTCCGATATGACTTGTTTCAGAAACAAGTCATTATCTCGATATAGAGATAATAGGATATTTATCATCGATTGACAACAGAGATGCTCTTTTGATGAAAAAGACCGGACAAAACTCTATCCGGCCATTCATTTTTTTGTTGTAAGTGTCGCAAAAAGTTCTTCCCACTTTGCACAAATGACATCTATATCAAATTTCTGTGCTTTTTGAATCGCATTTTGATGGAACTGCCAACGTAGCTTTTCATCTTGAGAAATTTCCAGCATAGCTTTGGCGAAGGCTTTTTCATCTTGGATAGGGGATACAATCAAACCTTCTTTGCCATCTTCGATCAAATCTTTCATGGCTTCTATAGCAAAGGCAATGACAGGACAGCCAAATTCTAAGGCTTCCAATACGACAAGGGGCATCCCTTCCCAGCGAGATGGCAATAAGAAAACAGAGGCTTTTTCAAAATAAGACTGAATATGATCGGTAAAAGGATGAAAAGAAATACGATCTTCTAAATGAGCGTTCTTAACTTGTTGGATGAGGTTTTCTTTTTGGTTTCCATCGCCTACAATCAAACAGTTCCAGTCTTTGTTTTGACAAGCAAAAATAGAAAAGGCACGAATTAAAGTGTCGATACCCTTAACGGCTTCAAGACGTCCTGCCACTAAGAATGTCGTATTGTTCATATTCGATTTAGTGATTGTCTGAAAACTTTTAGGGTTATGAATGACGATCGAATTCAAATCAAAAGCTTGATCTACCTTTTGTTTTGTCGTCTGGTTTAAGACAACATAGGAATCTATCGAATGGATGTTTGCCCGGTATAGGGCTTGTTGGTGCCAAAGATATTGGTGGGGTGTATGAAAATAGGCATCAAAGCTGTTGTGCTGCCAGATGCAGGTTTTTGCGTCCAACTGGTCCGCAATTAAAGTGAGCCATAAACTGGGCGTAAAAGCTACACCGACAAGAATATCCGGTTGAATTGCTTGAAAAAAATCGAGGAGATTTTTCTTGGTATCTTTAGGAATCGTGGCCCATTTTAATAAATCGGCAGTAAGGGAGTGATTCAATAGACCGGTTTTACGATTAATGTGAGTAAAAATACGGTACCATAAAGGTCTGTTAAAAAGCGCACCGGGCATGGCTATAATCTGAATGTCTGAATTTAGATAGTAAGGAATGTTGTTGATTTTTTCCTTAGGATCCATGGTAACGATTGTAACTTCATGATGTTTTGCCAATGCATTGGCTACTACACTGGTTACTCTTTGTGCACCGCCATAGCTTGCGATAGTGGCTATCCAGAAACAAAGTTTCATATATTTCCTTCTTTCTTCGATCATAAGGCTCTATGAATACATATTATGCGTTAGCAGAATAGAGGTGCTTTTTGATCGTGATTTTTAATAAATGATAATAGCCTCGAAAGGGCCAAAGTATATTATATCGAGAGAAAAACTTTACATGTAGGGCGCGCTTGTAATAAAGCCAGGCATTTTTAAAAGACTTCATGCGGATCATTCGATATCCCTGAAGATTTAAACGATAGTTGTAAATGTTGGGAAACTGTTGATACAGGTGCTGATACTTTTGAATAAAAATGTTAAAACCTTGATTCGTCGCATGGATATTATTGGTGATGGAATCCCTTCGATCAAACTTTTTGATGCCTACAAAGGGTACGAATTGAATGGATGAACATTGGGCGATACGCATCCACAAGTCATAATCCTGACAGGATAAAAGACTTTCATCAAACACTCCGCAAATCTTTAACATTTTTGAGCGAATCAATGTCATAGAACAACCGCCAATACAGTTGAACCAAAGAAGATCTTGCGTCAGATCCCCTGATTTTTGACAAGGGATGAATACTTTTTCACTACTTTGATCGGCAATATTGATATAGGGGCTGTAAACCATCCCGATGTCCTCATTGATAAAGCCTTCCAGCTGTTTTTCGATTTTTTGTGGCAGCCAGCAGTCATCATCATCCAAAAACGCAATAAAATCTCCGTTGGCATGTTGTATGCCAACATTACGCGCTTTACAGGCACCACCATGTTCTTTTAAACCGATATACGACAAACGAGGATCCTTATAGGCATGTATCGTTTCCTGGATTTGCCGTATGCGCTGACGGTCTTCAGGCTGATCATCCACAACAAAAATTTCTAAATTTGTATGCGTTTGTTTTAAAACACTTTCTATGGCTCGCTGTAGAATGAAAAGCGGTCGTTTATAAGTAGTGATCACTACACTTACCAGACAATCTTGATTATTCAAATGAAATCTCCTATCTAAAAATGTCTTTTTGACAAAAAGATATTTCGTTTTTATCTTACAATAACATCTTCTTTTTTTCGATTGAAAGGCTTTGCGATGTCTAAAAAAAGCGATATAAAAATGGCCGAATGATTCGGCCTTATGATTTAAAGTATTTTATATATGTGGAAATTAGAGAATAGATCAAACCGGCGATAGCCCAAATGATCCAAGTATATTCCCAGTTTCCTGTCCAGAAAGATAGGAGCAAATAGATTATCGTGATACTGATCCAAAACAAAGAATCGATGGGTTGCATGATCTGATCGGCTTGTTTTTGATCGGTCGTATGTTCTCCGGTCTGTAAAAGAACATCAAATCCGGATTGAACGATGATAGCATATACGATCAGGGCTACACCGGCAGAAACAATCAAGAGCATCAATGCCGGTGCCAAGGAAACAAACAAACCTTGTGCCTGTGCTTCTACCTGTATAGAAACACCTTGAATTTCTATGAATGGTGCGAAGAAGCCATCGGCAAAAATGGGTGGAAGAATGCTTAATATACATAACATGATCCCAAAAGCTAGACAGGCGGTATAGTTAGAGTGAAATTCTTCCTTTTTCTTTTCCACGATGCCTTCAACACCATAAAGAAGTTCTAATTCTTCGTTTCTTAAATATTTGAATCGATTCATAGCTAAGTGCGATGTCACAAAAACAACGACCGCAATCGCAACTAAAATAAATAAGGATGCCGCTCCCAGTGCTTCACCGGCTTTCAGAGAAAGAGGTAACACTCTTTGTTTGGCCAGTGTGGAAATACAAACTACAGAAGAAAAGCCCAAAATACAAAGCACGACACCGATCATGAGCTTAAAGGCATACTTACGCTGTGCTTTTAAAAATAGGTCAGCATCTTCTAAAGAAACTTTATGAACCTTTCTTTTTATTTCTGTCCCCCATTTGGAAAACTTCGGTGCCTCTTCTGAAGAGGGAGTAGAGCCATCTTCTTCCATTTCATCTTTTAATAAGTAATCGCAAGATACATCAAAAATCTGTGATAATTTGATGATCTTATCTAAATCTGGCAGTGAAGAACCGCTTTCCCATTTTGATATGGATTGACGTGATACTCCTAACTGACTGGCCAGTTCTTCCTGCGACCAATTTTTTTCTTTTCTAAGTTGAATAATTTTATCGGCGAATATCATAATCTTGCCCTCCTTGGTGGCTTTATTACATCAAAAATTCCGGGTGCAGACCACCAAACAGGCTTGAAACTTTGTCAACCACTGGTTGCATCGTCTATTTCTGGGCATGTTCCTGTACTTTTTTTGCTTTGATTCGATCGGAATCTAAGAAGAACATCGTAAAGGTAGCACGGGATAAAAGTGTGTTTCGATCGTTAAAAATAAAGACTTCATAGACACCGGTCGTTCTTCCGCGACTGATCTCTTGTGCAATCCCAATCAGTTTTCCGCCTTTTCCGGGTTTGATATAGTTGATCGTTCCGGTGAGCGTCACACTGTCTCTTCCACTGGCAAAGCTGGCGGCTCCGGCAACAGTATCAGCCAGTGAAAACAAAGCGCCGCCATGTACAAAGCCATGCACGTTTAAGATTTGTTCATCGATGATCATCTCCACTTTGGCATAGCCTTCTCTGACCTCGGTTACCTTCATATCATTGCTTTGAAGATACATAGAGGAGCTGTTTAAACGATTCATGAGTTCTATATTATTTTCCGTTTCCATAAAGTTCCTTCTTTCTTTTACGCCATTGTAGCATATTTACTTTTCAAAATGATATAATGTCAGAAAAAGGAAGGAAGCAATATGGAAGGAAACAGTATTATCAGTATCGTCGTTACAATATTATTTATCGGAATTTCATTGTTTACGATCTATGAAACCGCCAGGCGATTTCAACGCTATCAAAAAACATTGCAGGAGTTTCAAAGCGCTCATTCGAATCATGAGGATATCGATCTCTCATTATGGCCGATGGTTGGGATGATCGTTTTGGCTGTGTTGATCTTTATTGTATGCGGTGTTACCTTAACCACAGGTATCGAGGCATCTTATACAGTCATTTATGTTTGCCTGGGCATCTTATTTCTGGCTCTGGCCGTGGACAATCGCATTCGCTATCGATGCTCCTTTGCCAAAGACGGCTTCTTTTATGAAGATACGTTTTATCGGTTTAAGGCTTTGCGCGATATACAGTTTAAAGATGGTTTATTTAAGAAAAGCTATCTGGTGATCAGTGCCGGCAGTCAGGAAATTCCCTGTACATATAAGATTGGTAAGATCATTCAGGAAAAACAAACCCAGTGGAAAAAAGAGAAAAAGAGAAAGTAGGAAAGAATATGCGAAATATTGTATTGATCAGTCATGGTGAATTGGCAGAAGGTATGCATTCCGTTGTGAAAATGATTGCCGGTGATCGAAAAGAAGTGTATTCCATCTGTTTGAAGCAGGATATGGATGCCGGTCTTTTTATGGAAGAATGCGAAAAAGTATTTTCTTTGATTCCGGAAAACGATCAGATCATTTTACTGACGGATATCCTGAGTGGTTCGCCGATCCTCAATGCCCTTTCGGTCTTGGAAAACAAGAACCGGGAAGAGCAGACCATCGTTATTGGTGGTATGAATATGCCGATGGTTTTAGAAGCGGTGTTTAAAAAAGATCATATTGAAGATTTACATGTGTTAAAGGAAATCCTGATCGAAGAAGCCAAAAAGGGAATCAGTGGACTTGTAAAATAGTTTAATTTTCTATCACAAACTCTCACATATTCTGTCCATAACAATCTCAATATTGTTTTGTATAGTATAACCGAGCCAAGGATAGAGGCTCACTTCATAATCAAAATTCCCTTTCTTAAAAACTTTCCGGAGAAGCGCCTGTTTATTGTAGCGATAAATAGGCGCTTTTCCTTATGTCGATGTTTATGGTTTGAAAATTTCTAGATTTTGTTTGATAGAATTATTTAGTATAACATGATTTTGAAAGGCTAAAATAAGACTGCCAATATCTGGAGAAAAAATAGGATCAGACAGGCGTATATCGTGAGTGGATAAAATCTTTTTTAATGGCAATAAGACAAATTCTTTCGCATTGAACACACCACCCGAATATGAAGCGAGTGTTGATTCTGACTTTGATAAAGATTGTAAGGTGATATATATTTCAGCCAGTTCTTGAGCTGCTTGAGTAAAAATATCTTGAGCGGATGAATTGCCTGATTTGGCTAAATCATAGACAAGTTTTGAAAGAGAGGCGACTTTTTTTCGATCGAAATTCCAGTCTTCTACAGTGAGTCTGAGAATATCACTATCTTTAGATAAATGAAGACTTTCTTTTACATATTGGTATAGAGAGTCTTTTTTATGTCTTCCGTCGCTTTGTTTTGTAAACTCTTGAATAAGCTTGCAGGAGATCCAATAGGCGCTCCCTTCATCGCCTCCAAAAATATGATGCCATCCACCGCAGCGAGTATATGTATCGTTTTCTTTTAATATTCCTATGGATCCAGTTCCAGATATTACATGAATGCCGTCTTGCCCGCACAAAGATCCTGCGATAGCGTTATCTGTATCGTTTCCTACTTGAAATGTCATGTTTTTACAGGCTCGTTTTACGGATTCATAAATTTGTTGGCTATCTTCAGGTATATCTCCGTAACCGGCACATGCGATAAAGGCATTTGTGATCATGGATGGCTGAATGTTTGCTTTTTCACAACATTCTTTTACACCTAAATTTAAAATTTCGGTAATACCTGAAAAACCACACTGAAGATAGTGACAAGTTGACTGAATGCTTGATGATAGGATGTGGCCTTCTTGATCACATACTAAAAATTTTGTTTTAGTTCCTCCACCATCAACTCCTAAAAAATAATTATTCATTTTGACCTCCTAAAATATTGGTTGATTTTCTAATAATAAGCTTTGTAGGAAATAATGACTTTATGACATTTTTGTCTTTATACTCTAGCATTTCATATATTCGTTTTACAGCGTAGGCACCTAGCTGGCCAGTGGGAACATCCACTGTTGTTAAAGGAGGTATTGAATGTCTGGAAGTAGCTAAATCGTTGAATCCGATGACACTTACATCTTGCGGACATTTTAATTTAAGTTCGTGCATGATTCCAAAAATGACGTAGGCCATAGAATCGCTGCCGGCAAAAATGGCATCGGGCCGGTTGTTTGAAAGTAATAGCTTTTTTGTCATCGTTGCACATTCTTCAACGTCCCAATTACAGTTACAGACGATAGTTGGGTCATAAGTAATGTTTGCTTTCCGAAGGCTTTCTCTATAAGCAATTAAACGGATACTACTGTAAAAATCGCTGTTTGGAGCGCCGCCTCCTATATATGCAATTCTTTTACAACCGCATTCATATATTAAATGGTCCATAATTTCATATGTCGCATCAATGTGGTCAAAAGATATGTTGTTAAAACCTGGTGTGTAGCTGTCAATAAATAGAATAGCTGGAATAAAAGATTGAAGCTTCTTGAGAGTGCTGCTATGTAAAGATTCCATACTGATCAGCCCGTCTAATTGAAGAGATTTTATGTTCTCTATTGTTTGAGGGTTATCTAAATCGTGATAATTTTTGATGGAACTTACATTGATTCCATATTCATTTCCTTCAGCTTCAATACTGCTTAATATAGAAGTGAAATATGGATCTGAATATTTCTCAGAAGTTATCGCAAGAATGCATCCGATATTATATTTAAAGGACGATGTATTCTTCTTTTTTGCTTGATAATTTAATTCTTTTGCCGCATTTAAGACACTTTGTTGAGTTTCCGGTTTAGTTTTAAAGGTTGGATCGTGTGATAAGATTCTGCTTGCGGTAGCCGGTGAAACGTTTGCTAACTTTGCTACATCTCGTATACTAGACATGTTTACCTCCTTTTTACTAAATTTAAGTATATAATAGATGATAAAAATATGCAAATCATACCTTTTATTTCATAAAATCGCCTTTACATAGATATTTTATATGCTATAATGCATTTGTAAACATTATTAAATTGTTCGAACGTTTAGTAAACAAAAAGGAGAAGTTATGTCTAAGAAATTTACTTTTATTGGTGCAGGGTCTCTAGACTTTACAAGAGATTTGGTCAGAGACATTCTGACATTTGATGCATTTACAGATTGTACATTTGCTTTAATGGATATTAACGAAAAGAGACTCAATTATGCCTATGAAGGTGTAAAAAAAATAATTAAAGCTAGTGGTTGTCCGGCTAAAGTTATAGGTACCACAAATCGAAAAGAAGCCTTGGAAGGTGCAGATGGGGTTTTGATCACCATTTTACAAGGCGGGGTAGACGTATGGAGGAATGATATTGAAATTCCTAAAAAATACGGTGTTGATATTTGCGTAGGGGATACTAGAGGGCCTTCTGGTATTTTTAGATTTTTACGAACGGCACCGATTCTATTAGACATTATTAGAGATGTTGAAGATGTTTGTCCTAATGCCATTGTATTAAATTATACAAATCCGATGGCGATGTTAGTGAGCTACTTACAAACACAGACAAAAGTAAATGTTACTGGTTTATGTCATAGTGTACAGGGAACAGCAGCTATGTTGGCTTCCTGGATGGGCATTGATAAAGATAACTTGGATTATGTATGTGCAGGAATCAACCACCAGGCTTTCTTTTTGAAATTGGAATCCGACGGAAAAGATGTGTATCCTATATTAAAAGAAAGAATCCATGACCCAAATATTGCGATGGAAGAACCGGTAAGAAATGAAATGTTTAAAAAGTTAGGATATTATCCAACGGAATCGAGTGGTCATAATTCAGAATATAATCCCTGGTTTCGAAAAAGAAAAGATCTCATTGAGAAATACTGTACAAATGGAACTGGATGGAATCCAGGTGAATATGCATATATCCTTCATGAATATTTAGAAAGAGAAGATACATGGGAAAGAGAATATCAGGAATGGTTATCGAGTGATTCTGTTGACCTTTGCCGTGGAGAAGAGTATGCATCAAATATCTTTAATGCTGTGTTTGGAGATGGGACACCTTATTTCTTTAATGCAAATTTAAGGAATGATCACTATATCACAAATGTTCAATCAGGTGCATGCGTAGAGGTGCCGGTGATCGCAACAAAAAAAGGTATCCATGTCACAAATCGTGTCACGTTGCCAGATCCGATTTCTTTAATGGTTGATCATTCAGCACGTATTGAAGAATTAGCGGTGAAAGGTGCGATTGAAGGGAATCCAGATTATATTTTCCAAGCCATCTTGTTTGATCCATTAACGGCTAGCGTATGTAGCATGGAAGAAATATATGAAATGACACAAGAAATGTTGTGGAAAAACAAAGATTTTTTATCTTATTTTAAAACTTTAAGTCTTACAAAAATTTAATGAAAATGGAGATAATTATGAAAATAAATAAATTTTTGGGTGGTGTTTTAAGCCTTTCTTTATTGTTGAGTGCTTGTGGGACCAGTTCTTCAGATTCGAATTCAGATGTAACTGAACTCACTTTTTGGGGACACCAAAATGTGCCATGGAATGACTCTTATGAGAAGATTGCTAAAGAATTTGAAAGCGAGAATCCAGATATTAAAATTAACTTTGAATTCTTTCCATACGATCAATTCGAATCTAAAGTACAGACCAGCTTAATGTCAAAAGAAGGTGGAGCTGATATTTACGAAATGTGGGGCGGCTGGGCCATCGACTTTGCATCGACAGATGCTTTAGCACAAATTCCAGATAATCTATCAGAGGAAGTTCGAAATGAGATGTATCCTTCTACATATGGTGCACTAGAGTATGACGGAAAAATTTATGGAATGCCTATGGAATTCAACATAGAGTACGGAGGAATGATCATTAACAATCATATTTTTGAAGAAAAAGGAGTAACGGCTCCTACCACATGGGAAGAATTGGTTGATGTTGCCAAGAAGTGCACTGTAAAAGAGGGGGAAACATTTGAAATAAAAGGATTTGACTTTGTTAACTGGGATAGTGTTCCTTATACATTCTTGTCTATGATTTTATCTCAGGGAGGAAGTTATTTATCCGAAAAAACATTTGATTTTAATACACCAGAAGCCATTCAATCTTGGGAAGCTTTAGCTGCTTTAGTTCGGGATGACCAAGTGACTGACTTAACAGGTTTAACTGGAGGAGAAGAATTAGAAGGGTATCAGCAGCTTTATGCGAATCGAGTAGCTATGGTTCCTAGGGGACCTTGGGCCATTAGTGAAGGTGTTCAATCCTTTGGATTGGAATATGGTAAAGATTTCACATATGTGTCAATGCCATTTTATGGGCAGCAACAAAAGTTTGCGAATGAAACAGGCTGGTCATTGAGTGTAAATAATTCAATTGATGATAAGAAGAAAGAAGCTGCATTTAAATTCATGGATTATTTTTTCCAGGATGATGTAATTTTACAACACAATATTTCTTGTACTCAAATCCCTGCGAAAAAAGCAGTTGCACAAAATAGTGAATTATTAGAAAGCATGCCATATGCAGAGCCACTTGTAAAAATCTTGGAGAATGGACAATTTATTGGATATTTCAATACAGATCAATTTAAAGAAAAAGTAAATACGATTTTCCAACAATATGTGAATGGAGATATTTCAACGGCAGAAGAAGCCATGTCAAAATTGACAGATGAATGCAATAGCATAATTAAGTAAATAAAAAAAGCTAACATTGAAGGTTGAATGTTAGCTTTCTTCCACATTTTAAAACGAGTTTTATTGGTTTGGGAGGTGAATTGATGAAAAATAAAAAATTTGTAACAGCCGTATTAACTCCTTCTTACATGCACTTGGCCGTGTTTCTTGTTTTGCCGATCGTAGCTGGATTATTGATTTCGTTTTTTCAATATAACCCGCTTAATTCAGATAGTCAATTTATAGGCCTTGCGAACTTTCAACGATTGTTTCAAGATGAATTGTTTATCAAATCTTTAAAAAATACATTATTCTTTGTATCTGTTACCGTTTTGTTGAATATTGCCATTGCTTTAACATTGGCACAGTTTATTAGTAAATTTAAATCGAATAAGGTGCGATCCTTTTTTAGAATGATTTTCTTTCTCCCATGTGTTGCGCCTATGGTTGCTTCTTCGGTTGTTTGGGGAAAGAGTATTTTTCCAACGACTAATGGGTTATTTAATATCATTTTAAGAAGTATCGGATTAACAGAAGTGAATTGGCTTGGAGATCCTTCGATTCTTATGTGGTCTGTCATTTTATACACATTATGGGTCGATGTCGGCTATAACATCATTTTGTTTAGTGCAGGTATGGATGGAATTCCTGGAGAATTATATGAAGCAGCTGAATTGGATGGTGCGAATGAATGGCAAAAATTTAGGTATATCACATTGCCATTATTGAAAAGAACAATGGTATTTGTGGTTTTGATGACTTTGATATCTCATTTCCAAATGTTTGCCCAATTCTCTGTCATGATTTTAAAAAATGGACCGGACAATGCAGGATTGGTATTGACAAGTTATATTTATCAAAATGCTTTTGTATATAAAGATATGGGATATGCTTCGGCTATATCGATGGCTTTGTTTGTCATTATTTTATTAGTGACTTTAGTACAGCAAAGAGCTCAAAAGGTAGATTGGGAGTATTGATATGCAGAAAAATATGTTTTCAAAAAGAGGGTTTAAATCCAGAGCAATTATTTTTGTGATCCTTTTGATTATTTCGATATTTTTTATACTTCCCTATTTTTGGATGTTGTCCAATTCTTTTAAGAGCACACAAGAAATTTTGCTACATCCTAAAAATTTCTTGCCTATTCAGTTTACGCTGGATGGATATGTCAAAGTGCTGACTGAATCTCCATTTTTCCATTGGTTACTTAACTCTTCTGTGGTTACTGTAATCAATACGGCAGTCATTATTTTGACTTCTTCTTTGATTGGCTATGTATTTTCAAAGTTTCATTTTAAAGGGAAAAAACTGTTGTTTGGAATCTTACTTTCCACAATGATGGTTCCTGCACAGACAACGATGATTCCGATGTTTTTATTAATGGATAAGTTAGGGTTATACAACACGTTAGGGGCTTTGATTATTCCAAGTTTTATTAATGCGTTTGGAATTTATTTATGTAAACAGTTTTGCGATGAATTGCCAAAAGAACTCATAGAGAGCGCGAAATTAGATGGTGCTGGTGAAATTCGAATTTTTTTCCAAATTGTACTTCCATCTATAAAGCCGGCATTAGGAGCTCTTGCCATTTTTACTTTCTTACAATATTGGAATGACTATCTGAACCCATTAATTATGTTGAATGAAGTGGATAAGATGACGTTGCCGTTGGCTTTATCGTATTTTTCAACTTTACACATGTCGGACTTGTCAGCCACCATGGCTGCATCGGCTTTAATTATGATTCCTGTGACGGTTGTATTTATGATTTTCCAAAAATATTTTATCAAAGGAATCGCAATGACAGGTATGAAATAGGAGACACTATGGCAAATTTAAAATTAGAACATATTAATAAAATCTACGATAATAATGTACAAGCAGTTTTTGATTTTAATTTAGAAATAGAAGATAAAGAATTCATTGTTTTTGTAGGACCAAGCGGTTGCGGAAAATCGACTACGCTAAGAATGATTGCGGGATTGGAAGATATTACATCTGGAGATTTATATATTGATGATGTACTTCAAAATGATGTTTCGCCTAAAGATCGAAACATTGCTATGGTGTTTCAGTCTTATGCTCTGTATCCTCATATGACAGTTTATGACAATATGGCTTTTGGATTGAAAATCAAGAAAGTAGATAAGCAAGATATTGATAAACGTATTCGTGAAGCTGCTAACATTTTAGGCTTAACAGAGTACTTGAATCGTAAACCAAAAGCCTTATCGGGAGGACAAAGACAAAGGGTCGCTTTAGGAAGGGCAATCGTGAGACATCCAAAGGTGTTCTTGATGGACGAGCCTTTGTCAAATTTAGATGCCAAGCTAAGGGTTCAAATGCGAAGCGAAATCATTAAGCTGCATGAAAAAGTAGGAGCCACTACGATTTATGTTACACATGATCAAACAGAAGCGATGACCATGGCCACCAAAATCGTTGTGATGAAAGATGGATACATACAACAAATTGGAGCGCCTAAAGAAGTATATAATCATCCTCAAAATATGTTCGTAGCCAGTTTTTTGGGGACCCCTTCTATGAACTTTATCACAGGTGTATACGGAAATGGTTGGTTTAGAAGTGAAGACTTTAGCATTCTTTTAAATGATTCAACACAAGAAGCATTAAAAGAGTATGAACAGAAAAAAGTGGTATTAGGTATTCGACCTGAAAACTTATATTATGAAGATATTGTTTCTTTGACGTATCCCAATGCGAAAATCAATTTGATTCCAGATGTCATAGAACTTTTGGGACAAGATATCATTGTACATGGTTTAGTAGGTTCGACCAATGTGGCAGCTGTATTAAATTCACGATATGACATAAAAGCACATGAGCCGGTTGAACTGACATTGGATATGAATAAAGTACACTTTTTTGATACCGAAAGTGGTATAAAAATTGGATAAAGATATGAACAAAGATATAAGATTGTCTGAGTTTAATCCTATATCTGAATGCGTAGTCAAAAAAACGATGATTAAGAAGCCGAAATATCCAGTGATTGATATACATGCTCATATGGGAACATTGGTATTAGGACAAAATTATTCTGCACTATATGATACATCTGAATATGTACAAAAGCTAAAGGAATTAGGTGTATCCCATATTGTGAATTTAGACGGCGCATTTGGTCAGGATTTGGTCAGGATGAAACAAAAGACAAAAGGGTTCGATGGTTTTATTTCAACATTTGTATGGATAGATGTTTCTAAAATGGAAGATAAAGACTTTGATGCATGGGTCATAAAGCATCTTCACCAGGCAAAGCAGTTGGGAGTAAAAGGAATCAAAATGTGGAAAGATATATCCTTGGCCATGAAAGATACATCGGGAAAGTATATTGCGATTGATGATGAGAGACTCGATGTCGTATATGAAACAGCGGGAGAGCTCGATCTACCAATCTTAATGCACATTGCCGATCCAGTTGCGTTTTTTAAACCCGTTGATGAAAATAATGAAAGGTTTGAGGAACTTATCGCAAATCCAAGTTGGTCATTTTGTGAGCCAAAATATTATACATTTGACCAACTCTTAAAGATGCAAGATCATATATTGAAAAAATTCCCAAATACAAAATTTATTCTTGCGCATTTTGGTTCATATGCGGAAAATCTCGCTTACGTAGCTTCCAGATTAGATACATATCCCAATATGTATGTTGATATAGCTGCAAGAGTGGCTGAATTAGGAAGAGTTCCGTACAGTGCTCGAAAGTTTTTCATAAAATATGCAGATCGAATTTTGTTTGGGACCGATGATACACCGCTTTGCCTCGATGAGTATTTGATTTACTATCGATTCCTTGAAACAGCTGATGAGTATTTTCCGTATTGTAAGGAAGGACAGATTCCTAGACAAGGAAGATGGAACATATACGGAATCCACTTACCAGATGAAGTGTTAAAAAAAATATATTATCAAAATGCGGAACAACTATTAGGTATTTCTATTTATGATATTTAGAAGATAACTTCCTGATAGCGCATATATAAAAGGTAGCCAATTCCACGAAAGAATTTCTGATACGATTCTCAAAAGTAGACAGTACAAATAATTGAAACGTACTGAATAAAGAGAGAATCGTATTTTTTATATGGGAAGAAAAAGTAAGTAATCAAAAGAGTTAAAATGGAAATGGTAAAAAGGCTTGAAAGAGGTGAGGCCAGTCTTACGGATCGGAAGATATGGGAAACTGGGTTGTCATGTATTCTATTGTGATCCTATGGCTTCCAGCCAGAAGCCCATGTAGGAAACAATCACAATTTATTTCGCTATGTTTGTCCCAACGGCGCAAATTTAAAAAAAATAGGACTTCAGTTCTATAAAAGAGAATCACTGATGGGAAAAAGTCCTATCGAGGTCTTTAATTATTTTCATGACGGTTCTAATCTTTTAGAAAAACTGGAAATTAAAGAAATAGATTCAGAGAGCATAGATCTGACTCCGAATCTAATAAAAAAATAAACAATAAAGATCTTAACAACAGGAGATCATTCAACCATGACAATAATCGAGCAGTGGAATTTAGTTATACATTTTAAAAAATGGCGATTTCAGTGTCCTTTTTGACATTGCTGAAATAAGTCTTACTATCGATACAAGTATATCAAAGTTTCAAGAGAAATTATGAAAAAAAGTTCAATATCTTCTTTTAAATACTGAACTTGTATGAGTAATTTCCACTTTCATAATTTCTTTCTTGGTGTGGAATTTACTTTTTCACTTCACGTTAAATTTGGGATATTATCCACCCTCTTTTCCTTTCCGGGAGTTATTTGTTATAATAGGATAAACGAAAGCGAGTGTTACAGTGAAAAACGCAAAATTAAAACTGATTATGTATTCCAGTGCCGATAAAGTAGATGGGCAGGGCGTTGGTAGTGCGTATGAAGAACAGGTGGCCCTGATCAAAGAGGGCGCTGATGACTTGTTTGATGTGACCATCAATGACTGGACCACAAAACCGGATATCCAGCATTTTCATACGATTGATCCTACATTTTTTGTAAAGATGCAAGATAAAAAGGCTGTAAACATCGCCTATTGTCATTTTTTACCGGAAACGGTCGATGAAAGCTTGAAGATTCCTTCACCGTTCTTTAAGATCTTTGCCAATTATTTGGTGACTTTTTATAAGTCGGCCGATCGTTTAGTGGTTGTCAACCCTATTTTTATCGATGATCTTGTGAAGCTGGGAATCCCCAGAGAAAATGTGTACTATATTCCCAATTACGTCTCAAAAGAAAAGTTTCATCCTTTAGGTAAGGAAGCGCGGGATGCGTATCGTGAGAAACTGGGCATTGATAAGTATGCGTTTGTCGTACTGGGAGCCGGTCAGGTTCAAACCCGAAAAGGGGTATTGGATTTTGTGGAAGTGGCCAAAAAGATGCCGGATACGACCTTTGTATGGGCCGGTGGCTTCTCTTTTGGCGTGATTACGGAAGGCTATGAGGAATTGCACAAGATCCAGAAAAATCCACCGGAAAATGTTAAGTTTTTAGGAATCGTCCCTCGTGAGGAAATGGTAGAGCTTTACAATATGTCAGATGTCTTGTTTGTACCAAGCTATAACGAGCTATTCCCTATGACGATATTGGAAGCCATCAACTTTAAAACACCTTTGGTCTTACGAGATCTGGAGCTGTATAAAGACATTTTGTTTGGTCATCATATGCAGGCAAGCGATAACGATGGCTTTGTACAATGCTTGAACACGTTAAAAGACGAACCGGAAATCTATGCGAAGTATCAGTTGGAATCACAGATTTTAAGTGAGTTTTACTCAAAAGAGCATGTTCTTCAAATGTGGCGTGAGTTTTATTTAAGCGCTTATGGTGAAAAACAGTATGCGCTTCGTCAAAAGAAGAGAAACAAGAATAAGAAAAAGAAAGTAAAAAAAGAGAAACGATCATGAAAAAAAGTAAATACGTGCTGAACTTTCTGATTATCTTCTTATTAACGATTGGCGTTTTATGGTTTGCCTTAAAAGATAATTATCGGGAAGTTCTGGAAGCAATCTCACAAATCAATATCTTCTCTCTGGCAATTATTTTATGCTGGGGCGTCCTTTATACGGTCGTATGGGGATTTGTGTATTTTGTTCTGGGAAGAAAATATGTTCATAAATATTCCGTAGGCAAAGGAATCTTAGTCGCATTTGTCGGTACTTTTTTTGCGGGCATTACCCCAAGCAGTACCGGAGGACAGTTTGCCCAGGCTTATATCATGAACAAACAAGGAATGAAGGTATCGGATGCGGCCAGTCTTCTCTGGGCTGATTTTATCATCTATCAGACGACGATGATGATCTATGTGACGATTTTGTTTCTGCTGCGGTTTGGCTATTACAGTGCCCAATCGGCATGGTTTAATGTGATCCTTTTGGGCTATGCGGTCAATGCGATCGTCATATTGGCGCTTTATACCATGGCGCTGTTTCCTAAGGTGTATATTCGCCTGGCCGGCTTTTTTGCCCGTCTGTTAGGAAAGCTGCACATCTTAAAGAATCCGGAAAAGACAAGAGATTCGTGGAATCTGCAGATGACTTCTTTCACAAAGGAGATCAAGAGCCTTTCTACGGATATCAAACGTATCATCATTTGTGCCCTGATCAATACAGTACGATTAACGCTGTTGTTTTCATTGCCGTATTTTATCGGCTTGGCCCTTCATATTCCGTTGGGAATCTCTTCGCTGCTGGATGTGATCGCATTAAGTAGCTTTGTTACCATGGCCAATAGCTTTATTCCGATTCCGGGTGCCAGTGGGGGAACCGAAGTTGTATTTAATTTATTGTTTACAGGTTTGATGGGCACTTTGACCAGTGCCGTGATGATCCTGTGGCGTTTTTCGACATACCATATTGTTTTATTATTAGGTGGAATCAGTTTTATGGGTGCTAAAAACTATTACATCCGAAAAGAATCGAAAGGAAAAGAAGATTCCATTCAGATACATTAGGAGGGTTTATGCGCATAGGGTTGTTTACAGATGCCTATTTGCCGGATATCAATGGCGTTGTCAGCAGTGTTGCGACGTTAAAAGAGGCTTTGGAGAAAAAAGGGCATACTGTTTATGTTGTATCCAATCATAAAGGAACAAATATTGTGATGGAGGACCATGTTCTTCGTTTGGGAGGACTGGAGCTTAAAAAGTTTTATGGATATAAGATGTCCAGTCCGATTCAGATCGGTGCGGAAAAATATATTCGCGATATGAATCTGGATGTGATTCATGTACAAACGGAAGCCGGTGTAGGCATCTTTGCCCGCCAGATGGCAAGACAACTACACATTCCGCTTGTTTATACGTATCATACGATGTATGAGGATTATACGCACTATGTCAATCCTCTGGATATCGAAACAATAGAAAAGATGGGACGTAAAGCCGTACAGTCCATATCACGGATGCTGGGGAATGGGGCACAGGCTGTGATTGCTCCCAGTGAAAAGACAAAACAAGCTTTGATCCAATACGGTGTGACGACTCCTATTTACATCGTGCCTACCGGGTTGGATCTTTCTTTGTTTAAAAAAGACAACCTGGATCAAGAGCGTATCGAACATATTCGGGAAGAAATCGGTTTGCGAAAAGACGATCATGTCGTTGTCTTTGTCGGTCGTATCGCTAAAGAAAAATCCATTGATGTGCCGATTCGCGCCATCGCCAAAAGCAGCGATCCACATTTGCATCTGGTCATCGTTGGTGGAGGCACCGATGAAGACTACTACAAAGAAATTGTGGCACAATGTAATGTGGAAGACCGTGTTCATTTTTTAGGAAAGAAACCCAAAGAACAGATTGCCTATTACTATGCGGCTTTTGATTGTTTTGTTTCTGCTTCTTTGACCGAAACACAAGGTATGACGTATTTGGAGTCTTTGGCAACGGGATTGCCGATCTTCGGCCGTCGTGATGAGGTGTTAAGTGAATTGTTGGAAGAAGGGAATACCGGCTATTACTTTGATGATGAAGAAGAATTGTTGCGCAAATGGGAAATGTATTTTTCTTTATCAGATCAGGAAAAACAAGAAATGCAGGTACAATGCGTAGAAAAGACAAAGCCATATTCGACAAGCATGTTTGCCTCTAAGGCATTAGCTGTTTATGAACAGGCCATCGATTCGTATCATCGTGCCTTTACCGTTGAAAAGGTAAAGATGGTCGATGATTTTGTGAAGCTGACTTTAAAACGCGACAGTGATGAAGAACCAGTGACATTACGAATGCCGGTCGATGATTATTTTGATTTAAAAATTGCTTTGCGAACGGAACTGGATGCCTATATCGTAGAAGACTATCTGGCAATGCAGAACTACTATAAAGCGTACAGCATATTAAAAAAGAAGGTCTTTCAAAAAGATCATACAGCCTATCAAATCAAAAAAACGGCTATGCGAAAGCTGGATCTCAGTCAGGAAGAAGCTGAAAGTATCATAGAGGAATTTGAGAAACGTCATTGGATTGATGATCGTCAATATGCCTTGGATAAAGTACAGGCTTGGTCCACATATGGATATGGGAAGAAAAAAATGGCTTCCAAGCTCAAGGAAGCCGGTGTAGCACCGTCTTATATTGAGGAAGCCTGTGCGCAGGTGGAGCCGGAAGATGAGCTGAATGCGGCCATGAAAAGTGCCCAGCGCATTATGGCTACGATCCGTGAACAAAGCGATCGTTTAAAAAGACAGACGATCATACAAAAGTTGATCTCAAAAGGATATTCAGTGGAAGTGGCCAAACAGGCCGGTGATTCCATTGAACTGGATGGAGATGAAAAGGAAGCTTTATACCTCAGTCTAAAAAAGGCAAAACGTATGTATGCCTCTTTGGAGGAGCCGAAAAGAACGAATAAGATTCGTATTTATTGTCTGCGTAAAGGTTTTTCTGTCATGCAGATCGATGAAGTATTAGAAAGTGAGTCAAAATGATAAAGGATATAGTAAAAGAAGGGCCGATTACTTTAGAGTGCTTGATTGCTCGATGTGAAAGAGGAAAGACAGCTAAGAATACACCGTATCTTTCACTGGCTTTAGAAGATTCAAGTGGTATGCTGGATGCCAAATTCTGGAATCTGACAGAGGAAATGATTACACAATATACGACAGGGATGGTCGTAGAAGCGCATGGTGATATCTTGTTTCATCGCAATGCGATTCAATTGCGTGTGCGTAAGTTGATTCCATTGGAAGGAAAAAATGTCAATGATTATGTACAAAATGCGCCCATGAGCAAAACAGAAATGGAAGAAGAAATCATGGAAGCGGTCTTAGCAATGAAAAATGAGACGCTTCAGAAGGTCGTTTTGCGTATTTTAGATCAAAAACAGGAAGAATTTTACAGCTATCCGGCAGCTACCAAGAATCATCATAATTTTGTGGGAGGACTTGCCTATCACACTTTATGCATGCTTCGTATGGCTAAACACGTGGTTAGTGAATATACATGGTTGGATGCCGATCTTTTGTATGCGGGTGTCCTGCTGCATGATGTCGGGAAAACCGTTGAATTATCACAACCGGTTTTGCCGGAATATACGATGGAAGGAAATCTTCTGGGCCACATCAGCATCATGGATTCTTATATCGATCAGGTAGCCCGGGGAGAAGGCGTACAGGATGAAGAGTGTGTGACTTTGTTGAAACACATGATATTAAGTCATCATGGAAAGATGGAATTTGGATCGCCGGTCCTGCCGATGATTCCGGAAGCGGAGGTCTTAAACTTGTTGGATAATCTGGATTCACGCTTATATATGATGAAACAGAGTCTGGAGCAGACAAAGCCGGGGCAGTTCGGGCCGCGTGTCTTTGCTTTGGAAAATCGTATGATTTATCGAAAGAAGGATGAAGAATGAAAATAGGATTTGTATCATTAGGATGTTGTAAAAATCTGGTGGATTCGGAAGAAATCATGGGAATGCTGCAGGCAAACGGGCATCAGATCATTTCCACTCCGGCACTGGCAGATGTGATCATCATCAATACCTGTGGCTTTATTGAATCGGCTAAGGAAGAATCCATTTCGACGATTTTTGAAATGGCCAAATATAAAGAGAAGAGTTTAAAGAAGCTGATCGTTTGTGGCTGTCTGGCCCAGCGTTATACCCAAAGTCTGGAAGAGGAAATTCCGGAAATCGATGCGGTGATTCCGATTCGTGATTATGGACAGTTTGCCAAGCGTTTGGAAAAGGTACTGGATGGCTCTTTTGATAAAAATATAGAACCAGATCAAAGAGTGCTGACATCGCTGCCGTATCGTGCGTATTGTAAGATCAGTGATGGCTGCTCCAATCATTGTACGTATTGTGCCATTCCACTGATTCGTGGAGATCAAAGAAGTAAGTCGATCGAAGAAGTCATGGAAGAGGTCCGACATTTAGCTTCGATCGGTGTCAAAGAGCTGACATTGATTGCTCAGGATACGACTAAATATGGTTTGGATAACTATGGAAGCTTACAACTGGCCCATTTGATTCGGGAAGTCAATGCGGTAAAAGAACTGCACTGGATTCGTATCTTGTATATGTATCCGGATGAAATCGATGATGAACTGTTAGTGGCGATGAAGGAATGTGACAAGGTATTACCGTATTTTGATATTCCTATGCAGCATGCCAATGCGCGATTGTTAAAAGCGATGAACCGTCGCGGAACCAAGGAAGATGTCAAAGCACTGGTTGAGAAAATACGCTCGATGTTTGATCAACCTACACTTCGTACGACGATGATCGTTGGCTTTCCTGGCGAAACCGAGGAAGAATTTGAAGAGATGGTTTCCTTCATTCAGGATATTGAATGGGATCGTATGGGTGCTTTTACATACTCCAAAGAAGAAGACACACCGGCATATTCGATGGACGGACAAATCGATGAAGAGGTGGCCAACCGTCGTTTATTGAAACTGATGGCTATACAGGAAGAAATATCTCGTAAAAAAAGTCAGGAAAAAGTAGGATCTGTGATTGAAGTCCTTGTCGAAGAAAAAGAAGCGTTAAAGAACCGATATCGTGGACGTTCCAAAGCTGATGCACCGGATGAAGTGGATGGACAGGTCATTTTTACATCGGATCGAGAACTGGAAATCGGAAGCTTCGTATCTGTAGAGATTACAGAAGCAAAGACGTATGATTTGATTGGAATATGTCGCGAATCATAGGTTTTGATCCCATCACGCATCCAGATGATCGCGTATTGATTCTGGGCTCCATGCCAAGCGTGGAAAGTCTAAAACAATCGTTTTATTATGCCAATAAGACCAATCGCTTTTGGAAGATGTTAGAAGTGATCTTTGATCAGGAAGCAGACACAATTGAACAACGCTTACTTCTATTAGAACAAAATCAGATTGCCTTGTGGGATGTTTGTCATTCGTGTTTACGTAAGACCAGTGCGGATGCGGACATACGAGATGTGATGCCAAATGATATTGAACAACTCTTAAAAGAACAC
>OCTX014558396.1_pt1 | contig 36465 bp, 46 predicted proteins | sample 1539691 | NCBI WGS metagenome assembly OCTX01 (sample SAMN02144231, study PRJEB22623) | gut metagenome | biome: sheep rumen | host: Ovis aries | place: New Zealand
CTCCAAAGCGTACGACGCTACTATCGGAACATTATGGACCGATATGGGCGTCGTTTTTGATAACAATTTCTTTGACACGATGGATGCCGAAGAATGCAGCAGGCGTGAAAAGATGCTCGGCATCGTTTCAAATCCGCTTGACACTCTGGATGACCGCCGCAGGAGAATAAAGGGCTATAGCGCGTCAAATCTTCCGTATACAAAAAAGAAGATGGACGATGTGCTCATGGCCATGTGCGGTGAAGATGGATATGAGCTTGTTATCGACAAAACCCAGAAGACAGTATTTGTGGGTATCAAACTAGACTCGGTTCAAATGGTGGCAAATGCCAAGGAACTGATAAGAGCGATGGCCCCTGCCACAATGTCGGTCACAGCTCAGATCCTTTACAATATTCATTCTCAGTATCGCAGCATGACCCATGAAGAGATGGGAGCATACACGCACTATCAGTTAAGAACGGATGCATCTTTGATGCAGACCACAAACATGTATGTGGATGTGGCAAAGCATAGACATAGTGAATTAACTGCTCATACACACAAAGATATAGCAATGAGCAGTATATAAGGGAGGTAATATGGCGACACAAACACCGAATTATTTACTTACAAAGCCGGCACAGTCGGACTTTTATAATGTTGCAGACTTTAATGGGAATGCAGACATTATTGATAGGGAACTCAAGAGTAATGCGGACGGCATTAGCGATGAGATAACAAGGGCGCAGCAGGCAGAGCAGGACATTTCAAACGCTGTAACAGGCTTACTCAACAAGGTTGCTCTGAACAATGCAGGTGCTCACAACTCCATATTCAGAGGGAAAAATCTTGGAACCAGCGTCACAGCGGCACAGTGGGCGGCAATCCAGGCAGGTACATTTGATGATATGTACATTGGCGACTATTGGGTGATTAACGGTATCACCTACCGTATCGCCGCATTCGATTACTATTATCTGACAGGAGATACATCATTTACGGATCACCATGCAGTAATTGTTCCGGATGAAAGCATGTACAATCATGTCATGAATGACAGTAATGTAACCACCGGAGCTTATTATGGTTCGAAGATGAAGACATCAGGACTCAGTTCTGCTCTGGCTACAGTTATAGCGGCATTCGGTTCAAGCCATGTACTTGAGCACAGACAGTATTTTGCAAATGCTGTATCAAATGGACGCCATTCCGCTGGAGCTTGGTACAGTACAAAGATAGATCTCATGACCGAAGAAAATGTTTATGGTGGAAAGGTATTCGAGGCTGTATCAGACGGTTCAACGGTACCGGCAAATTATACTATAGACAAATCGCAGTTCCCTTTATTTGCGCTAGCTCCTTGGATGATCAGCTTCAAGCGATATTGGTACTGGCTGAGAAATGTTGTATCCGCCTCCCTCTTCGCTCTTGTGAACGCCCACGGCCTTGCGAACTTCGGCTCCGCGTCCGGCTCGGGTGGTGTGCGCCCCGCTTTCTGTATCGGCTGATAAGCCTGGATCAAGCAATCCCGCCGACTATCTGTCGGCGGGTGCGCGTATGGCAGAATAACAATTTGAAAAATAACTCAAAAACAAACTTGAAATAATACTCATAAGAAAGGCTAGATAAATATGTCAGATATCCCATTAGGTAAAAGACCCGAATCAAAATTAAAACTCATTGATGAGGTGACCGACCTCAGAAAACGTATCACGTTCGAACTAGAACAGTCATTTGGATTCTCTCAGAAGATTCTTGAATCAAGAATCAACGAGCAGATCAAAAGATACCCGAAAAACCAGAGAGAAGAAGTACACGACAGAATTTTGGAAATGGAAATAGAATTCGGATGTTGGTTTATTGAGCGGGAAAGAGATAGGGTTGCAGATCATTGCTGTGGGATTGTAACAAATCTCAAAAGAGCTAACACTATTGTACCGATGTATATGTCGGAGTATGAATTAAGAAGAGCATTGGTGTCTGATGCGAGGTCATACTGCGCTGCGCTGGAGGATGAGCTGCAGTATATAGCGGAATCAATTCCTGCTGACAAAAACAAATTCACCAAGCTGCAAGATAAAGTTAGCGAGATGTTTAACAAAATTACTAGCCTTAGAAAATCAGATAACAGATTCCTGAAAGGAATCGAAGCTCGGGCATCATCTGTATCCGCCTCCAACTTCGCTAATGTGAACGACAACGGCAATGCGAACTACAACAACGCGTCCAACTCGAATGGTGTGCGCCCCGATTTCTTATCTGCACAAGATCTGCGCAAGGGCAGGTGCAGCACTAAGAAAGGAGATGGTGTCCGTCCTGGTGGAAACCAGGTAAATAAAACAACCGCTACGACTCCGGTTACGACCGATGAATCTAAGGAGCGGTTTAAACCTTGGTAAAGTTATATGATGCCAATTACATATATACAGCCGCAGATAAATCCATGCGAAGCAGTAAGTTCAAGTATGGTACTCAGAACTTTCGTATGCATCAACTCACAGAAACATCAGCTTTGCAGAAGGAATTGATGAGCGGGACATATGAGCCTCAAGAAGGGGTTAAATTCCCGATAAAAGAACGCGGGCACGATAGGTTTATTACATCAGACAAGATGAGAGACAAAGCTGTTACTCATCTGATCTGTGATGAATATGTGGATCCAAGCATCAGTAAATATTTGATTTATGACAACTCTGCAAGCCAAAAAGGAAAAGGCATAGGGCACTATAGAAAAAGATTTGATGTACATCTTAAGAGGTACATCAAAGAATCTGGTACAGACGGATGGATACTGTTTATGGATTATTCGGGATTCTATCCGAATCTTCATCACGATATCTGTATAGATACATTAGAAAAATTCATCCGGAGAAAGTTTGGAGATACAGAAGAGACTGCCGCAGTAATGGCGGTCGTCAGAAAACTGTTCAAGAAATTTGAAAAGGATGTAAGCAGATTTTCCGATGAAGAAATAGAACAGATGTATCGGACTAAAATATCACCCACCATGAATATGGATGTGGATCCTAAACTTATGACGGGTGAAAAGTATCTTAGAAAAGGCGTGGACATAGGGAATCAGTTATCTCAGAATGTTGGGATACTGGTTCCTTATTTAGTAGATAACTATGTAACCATCGTCAGAGGATGCAGGTACTACGGACGATATACGGATGATTCAAGAATTATCCATCAATCGAAAGAGTTTCTGATGGATGTATTTAAGGGCATTCAGGAAATAGCCGAACAGTGCGGACTGATCATAAACAAAAAGAAAACGAAGATCGTGAAGTTATCAAGATTCTTCAGACATTTACAGATAGGGTATTACACTACCGAAACAGGCAAGATCTATAAAAGGATATCGCCAAAAACTCTCAAGCGAGAAAGAGATCGTTTGAAGGCCCATAAGCGGCAGATGGATATCGGAAAAATACCATACAGCACAGTCGAGGATTGTTTCAAATCCTGGATCGGAACTCAGTGGAAGTACATGTCGAGACGCCAGATATCGAATATGGGAGAACTATATAAATCATTATTTGGGAGGTTACCAAAGTGGAAGAAAAAACATTCAAGGTTACACTGGCTGATGGCTCATCCTATGCAGGATGCAAGCAGAATGGAAGTTACTACGTGACGAAAAAGAAAATCACGGAGGCAAGTTTTGACGGCAAGCTTTCAAGCGTCGTTATCGAGGATTCAGAGGGAAACACCGAATCGCACACAAATATGGAACTGATCGCAGTCCTTCCTCTTGATGGCGGGTACGGATTTGCTCTGAGAGATATGACTGCTGCCGAGATCGAGAAAGCGGAACTCACAGAGAAACTTGAAAATGCAAACACTGCCATCGCAGAGCTTTCTGAAATGATGGCTGCAATGATGGGTTAAGGAGGGAATGGATATGGTATTAACAGAGAATTCAGGACTTGTAAAGATTTGGTGCCAGAGAGTAAGAGATAACAAGGCGACACTCGAGGATGTCCCTAAACTCTTCAATCTGAAAGACGTAGTTACTGAGATCATTGAGAGAGAAAGAGCAGAAACATCAGGCGAGGCATAAAAAGTGGAATTAAAAGATAATTTTAAATGTCATTACAGGAGAGGCGACGGCAGGTGTGGAAGGGATGCCTGCCGGTGCGCTCCACAGAAATGCGATAAGCGTTATAGCTGCGTACATTGCACATCCAGCATCATTCCGTTATCTCAGGAGCCATGCGCATCCTGTTATTTCAGGGATAAGGAAAGCATGAGACTATTCGCACTTCAGGTAGAAAAGAAGAAATGAAACCACAATGGGGAGGAAAAAATATGATCAAACAAAAATTATGCACACTAATAGGACTTATGGGAAGCGCAATGGCGTCACTGATGGGAGGATGGTCTGCGGCTTTAACGTATTTAATGCTTGCTATGGTCATTGATTACGGGAGTGGACTTATCGTTGCCGGAGTTTTTCATAACTCCAAAAAAACGAAGAATGGCGCCCTGGAAAGCCGGGTAGGCTGGAAAGGCTTGTGCAGAAAGGTATTCACGCTATCGTTCATCGTGGTTGCAAGAGGCATAGATGTTTATCTGGGTGTTGATTACGTCAAAAATGCAGTAATTATCGGTTTTTTTACAAATGAGGTAATCAGCATCGTAGAAAACATGGGGCTTATGGGAGTACCTATGCCGGCGATTGTGTCGAAAGCAGTAGACCTGCTCACGTCTAAATCAAGCGAAAAAAGAGATAATTAAAACAGTGATTAGACGTAAGTCTTAATCATATATAACCATTGACAGCCTGTCACATTAACGTGATGGGCATTTTTATTAAGGAGGCTAATTATGGCTGTAAAATCAATGAAAATCGTACCAAATGACAAGGGAGTTGATGAGGTAATCAACCCTAAGCACGTAAAGGTTAAGGCAAAAAATGAGCCGGAGATCGGAAAGGAGACAACCGAGAGCAATATGCCAAATGGCGATGCACCTAAAGGCAACTCAAGTGATTCTGTACTTGGCCATTGATAAGGAGGTGATCCTATATCTCGGAGCTGTCCGTCAAACAGCATGATAATACTGATAAATGTTTGAGCGTAGCAGGACACCCCACACTGCTACGCTTTTTAAAAAAGGAGCATAGACCATGCAGACCAGTCAGAGAGGCATAGAACTATTAAAAGAATTTGAAGGATGCTCATTAACGGCATACTGGGACTATAAAGGATACAGCATTGGTTATGGTCATCTCGGGGCAGTTAAGGGGCAGACCATAACGAAAGCACAGGCAGAAGCATTACTTAAATCGGATCTTCCATCATACGAGAGCAAAGTATCAAAGTATGACGGTGTATATCATTGGAATCAGAATGAGTTTGATGCACTTGTATCCTACTGCTATAACATCGGATCAATAAAAGGGCTTGTAGACGATGGCAAGCGCACAAAAGCGGAGATTATAGCAGACTGGACTAATCACGATATGGCAGGCGGAACTCATCTGAAATCTTTAAAGGAGCGCAGGATAAAAGAGCTCGAATTATTCACGGAGGCGATTATGACAGAGAAAGATATCACATTGTGCGGACACGGTTCCGGCAATCCATCATATAAAAATATGTACACATATCTTGAGAGCAGATACAACTCTATAGCGAGCAATGGTAAGCGCAAGGGAGTTGTAGCAGTCCGCAGATTAAAAGGTATGACTGACGAACACAGGAAAACGTTCAGGACTCAGTATGCTTCAATCATCGGCAGGAACATTTATTCTCAGGATCTTCGAGAGTATTGTTATAAGGCATATAAGGGCAAGTTCTATTCAGATTGTTCAAGCTCCGGAATCAAGACATACGAGAAATGCGGTTTCTCATTTCCGTGGACTCTGAACACGGCCGGAATTTATGAGAACGATCTCTTTGAGACCGTGAATGTCACAATTAAAAATGGCCACATCACAAATCCGGAAGTATTAAAGGTTGGTGATGCACTCCTGTTTGTGGGTAATGACGCAAGCCGTCCTCTCCAGATCGGACATGTTGAGTACATCTACGATATGCCTGAGACTAAATCTGAGTATCCGAAGTGGGTACAGAGCGGTGAGGAATGGTACTATCGCTTATCAGAAGGCGTAAATGCTCACGGATGGCAGAAGATAGCAGAGAGTGACAATCCTAATAATATCCATTGGTATTATTTTGACAGCACCGGAAAGATGCTCAAGGGATGGTTTGAAGTAGAAGGTAAATGGTATTATGCTCAGCCGTACGGAGGACTTGAAGGAGCATTATACCGGAGCGATGGATCCGGAGCACAGGCAGTGTGGTATGTGGAGTGATTTGATCGAGTTTTTTCGAGTTCCACTCGATTTTCACTCGATAATGATGGGGGCGCTTCGGCGCTCCCTTATTTTTATATTGCAAAAGAAGATAGCATTTGCTACAATTCCGAAAGCTAATTGAAAATTGCCCAGCGGATTGCCCACCAAGGGAGGAGGACCGCATAAACACTGGATAGAAATGAAAAACGAGACAGGTTCGATCCCCGTCTCGCGCTCGATTAGATGAATGGCTTGAAACCGTATGGAACATTGATTTTCCTAAGGTTTCAAGCTATTTTTGTTATCGTAGACAATAAGAATATTAACGCGGAAAATAACATTTTTCAAGAGAAATTGCCCAAGAAATTGCCCAGGGCTTCCAAGACGAAGAAAAGTCCCTCACATCACTGTGAAGGACTTTTTATTATGCAGCAGGCGTTATCCGAACATGAAGTCATCCATCTTACGGGCAAAAGCTTCCTGAGATTCTTTTTCCTGCTTTCTCTTGGTGTAATCGTATACCTTTTTCATAATGTCCGATCCGGGGCGCCATCCGCCCATCTTCTCAACATAACTGTCGCCCATGATCTCACGGGCAGTCGAAGCAAAAAAATGTCGGAGCGCATGTAACTTGAATTTAGGTATGCCAAGCTTCTCCTGAGTGTCATGGAGGTACTTGAGTATCTGATTAGGACTGTAAGGATAAACCTCTCCTTCAGGGAGCTCCCGGATAAGATCAGCAACATAACTGCTGACAGCCACCTTTCTGGTGGAGTCAATCGTCTTTGTGGTCTTGATCACATAACCACCGTCAGATTTCTCAACCTTCGCTTTACTTACCGTAATAATGTTATCTTTTGACAGATCGGACGTGAGCAGAGCACAAACCTCAGATCGCCTGAGCCCGAATACTGCAAGCCAGAGCGGTATTTCATAACGAGTCCCTTTGGATGCGTTCAGGATTCTTTTTACATCCTCATCCTCCGGGACATAAAACTCTGTCTTTATTTTTTGCGGAAGAGATGCAACTGATGTATATTTCGGTCTGACTGTCTTCATGACGGCGCTTATAAATGCGCTCAGATTGCGCACAGTTTTGGCGCTCCTGCCATTTGCATATTCGTTAATGCATAATTGTATGTCATTGTCTGAAATGCCCGAAATGGGCTTGATTTTGAAAAACTGCGGAGTGTTCTTTAGTGCAGAAACGTATGATCTGATAGTCGATGGTGACAGAATTGAGGATTTAGACTCGATATATTTCTGCGCTGCGACTTCGAAGCTCTGATAATATCCCTGTTCCGGTTCTTTCTCAATTAAAGCCCAGATAAGACGTTCAGCTTCTTTCTTGGTAGGCTTGCGATTCAGGACAAGCCTATACCGTCTCCCGTTGTAAAACTTAGAGATTCTCCATGATGTACCGGAGATTTTTTCGATAGTTGCCATATTTGTACTCCTTTCTGTGAAGGAGTATGATATAATCACTTTGTCTGGGAGTGTGTTATATCATACTCTATATTTAAGGGCTCCTTGCTCGCCAAAGCGGGGAGCCCTTTTTTACTTTTAATTTTCAATGTTCAAAGCTTTCCTCTAACTTCCACGACCCTCCCGATAATCTTAACAGGAATAGAATCAACCTCGGCATAATCGAATACCATAGGATCATATTGAGGATTAAGAGAAATGAGCATGAGACCGTTATTGATCTTTTTGAGCTTCTTGCAAACACCATCATGCCCGTTGATAAGAGCAATGACTATCTCATCAGATTCTGCATCATCCTGCTTACGCACTATAACTGTATCGCCATCCATGATGCGCGGAGACATCGAATCGCCTTTAATGCGGAGCCCAAAAAATTCTCCGGTTTGGGCAAGGCGAGGTGATATCTCTTCTTGATCTATTATTTCATCTATAGCATCAATAGGGATTCCTGCAGCTACGCGTCCGAGGACGTTAATGATTTTATAATTTTGATGTGTAGCTGATTGTTCTTGCACTTTTAGTATTCCGTCAATCAAGTCAGATTTTTGGCATCCGAATATTTCGCACATAGCCTCAATCATTCCGATGTTTGGCTCAGTCCGATCTTTTTCCCAGGATGATATTGTCTTGTTTGATATATGAAGCTTTTCGCCCAATTCGCCTTGAGTTAATTTCACCTGCTTTCTGAATTTTTCTATATTTCTTCCAATTCCCATAGTAAGAATCCCTCCTAACACCTTTAGAATAAACCAACACTATAAAAAAATCTACATTCTGTAGAAAAATATGTTGACAGTCTACAAAAATGAGATTACTATAATGGCATCTACAAAATGTAGAAATCAAAAGAGAGGAGTACTAAAACATGGCGCTGACAATGAAGCAGTGGCGAAAAGCAAAAGAGATATCGCAGGAACGTATGGCGGAGTATTTAGGGATACACGTAAATACTTACATAAACTGGGAGAAGGAACCTGAAAAGATATCAATTGAAAATTCACAGAAAATTGCCGAGATTTTTGGAATCCCAATTAATGACATTCTTTTTAAGAGGGGGATTGTATGAACGAGGTCATAAAAATCAACGAAAACAATATGACAGTATCCGCCAGAGACTTACACGAAAGGAGACAGCATGGTTGAAGTTTCTGATTGGCAAGCAAGTGATTTCATCATTGAAAATGAAAAGCCTGATCTAAGCAGCAAGGAACGCTTTAAAGCTTACAAAATGAAGCTCCATGAAGAAATGCTGAAAAAGCAGAGATTGCCATACAGTTTGAAAGTTCTACTTGCTAAGGACCGCATCAGGGAGTTTTACAACGAGGCAATCAAGAGAGGCTATAACACTCACGTATCTGTAGGAGGGCTCGACAGCATTGTGCTAGGACATCTGATAAGGAACATGGGATATACAGCGGATGAAGTACCGTTCGTCTCAGCATCAACTCTGGAAGATATCTCTAATCAGAGAGTCCACAAGGAGATGGGATGCATAGTAGTGAAACCACTGAAATCAAAAGCCACGATACTCCAGGAAGAAGGATTCCCGGTTCTATCAAAACGTATTGCTAACAAAATCAATACTATTGCAAACCCGACAGAAAAGAATAAAACCGTACGGCACGCAATCATCACAGGTGAATGCGGTGAACAGGGGCATTTTGCGAAGGACAGCAAAATGCAGTTGCCTCAGACATATCTGAAACTATTCGGTGGATACGATGAGGAAGGCAGAAAACTCGGGTACAAAGCACCTACTAATTTCAAGGTGTCGCACAAATGCTGCTATTACCTGAAAGAAGCGCCATGTGATATATGGGCGAAGGAACATAATTCAGTTCCGTACTTAGGGCTTATGGCTTCAGAAGGTGGTCAAAGAGCTGACGCTCTGGAGGAACACGGATGTAATTACTTCGGGAAGACCACAGCACGAAGTTGTCCGTTCTCATTCTTCTACCACTCGGATGTAGTCCATTTAGCTGTATATCTTGGAGTACATATCCCCGAGATATACGGAGAAGTGAAAATCTCAGAAGAAAAAAATGAGTTTGGGGATTATGAATATTCGACCACAGGCGAGCAGAGAACAGGATGCTCAATGTGTGGATTCGGCATCCAGCTAGAGAGTAGGCCGCATCGATTTGACAGGCTTTACGAGCGAAATCCGAAGGAGTGGGATTACTGGATGAACAGATGCTGCACTGATGAAGATGGGACAAAGTACGGATGGGGCAGAGTTCTTGATTATATCGGCATTCAATGGCGTGACCCGTTGCATTGGTATCTTGAACCTGAGATACAGGGGCAAATGAACATCTTTGATTTTTTAAAGGATGAGGACATAGAAAAAATAGCACAGTAAACAATCCTCAGTCATTCCGTCGGTGCATTCCGCCGACCTACTACAACCTTAAGAAATTCCTGATTAAACATTTTATCTCCTTCAAGCAAACATACATGAATGAAACCGTAACTCGGTAGGCCGGAGGAGTGCATAGGCGGAGTGGCAAAGGGAAAATAAGAAAGGAGAGTGCCGTGAGCAAGATCAATTCAAACAAAGGGACAGAGACGCTCAAGAATACCCTGATAAAGTGCGGCGCTGATAAAGGCTTATACAGCATATCGGCGATAGGACGGTATCTCGGATATAACGAAAAACTGTTTCGCAATCGCGTAAATGCTCAGAGCTTCGACCTGTTAGAGCTAAGGGACCTGTTCCGGCGATTGCAGTGCAAAGATGAGGAAATTTTAGAAGTAGTCAAATGTTGGTAGAGGGGCAATTTAATGGGGACTAAGCAACAGTATTACAAAAGACGTATCAGACGGTGGATATCCCGCCATTACAAAGGTCTGTCAGACCTGCTCAGCATATTTCTGTTTCTTTTGGGCGCAGCGCTCACATCTCTGGGAGTGATATTTGCCCTATGTGCTGAGAGTTATTCCATCACTTTTTTAGCTTTTGGATTTGGACTCGTATATGTAGCGTGCGACCTGCACAGATATGGGAGGGAATAGAACATGGACGAAAGATTACCGAAACCAATCGCAGCACATTATTTCGATTGCAGGCGATACCTGAAGCAGGGCGATTCAGTTGAATATTACATTGATGCCAAGGAAGCAGATATTTTCAGTGGCATCGCCAAGGTAAAGAAGGCCTATGAGCAGTTTGTAATCCTTGCAGGGAGGCATACTGATATCACGGTCAACAGATGGGATATAAAGTCTGTAAATGGTAAGGAAGTAGCAGGCGGATGCTTCAAGAATCTGCCGAGTTTGTTTCAGAGAGGAATGAGAAAGCATGGAAGGGTTAAGTGAGTTCACATCAGTCTACACACTTAAAATCGACATTTCCTGCAATGCCAGGAACTTAGAAGAAGCAAAAATAATAAACAATCAGAGAATGTATGACTTAAAAAAGGCACTGCTTTATGTGCTGGCGGACGGAGTTAATGTCCTGTCTGATAATACGGAACCAACAAAATGAGCCCGACGTAGCGCCAACTACATCAGACTCGAATAGATGCGAATTACACCCTCGCATCTCCATTATACAAAAGGAGTTAAAAAATGAAAATCAATAAGTTAGAAATCGAAAACGTTAAGCGCGTCAAGGCCGTAAAGATGGAGCCTACAGCGAACGGGCTCACCATCATCGGAGGTAATAACAATCAGGGCAAGACCTCTGTACTGGATGCAATCGCATGGGCATTAGGCGGCAATTCCTTCAAGCCTTCGGCAGCACAGAGAGAAGGCTCAGTGATCCCACCATATATATCAGTAACCATGGACAACGGCCTTGTGGTAGAGCGCAAGGGCAAGAACTCAGACCTTAAGGTCACAGATCCAAGCGGTCAGAAAGCAGGGCAGCAGTTACTTGATTCTTTCGTGGAGAAGCTTGCACTGAACCTTCCGAAGTTCATGGATGCATCAGATTCCGAAAAGGCTAAAACACTCCTTAACATCATCGGAGTAGGTCCAAAGCTGACAGAGCTGGAGCAGAAGGAACAGCAGATTTATAACGAGAGGCTCATGACAGGGCGAATCGCCGGCCAGAAGAAGAAATACGCGGATGAACAGACATACTATCCTGACGTGCCTAAAGACATCGTTTCTGCGTCCGATCTGATTCAGAAACAGCAGGACATCCTTGCAAGGAACGCTCAGAGGCAGAACTGGAAGCGTGAATATGACTCACTTCTTTCGGAACTTGATTCTATCGAGTCACAGATCGAGAAGCTTAAGCAGGAGCAGAGAGAAGTATCCGAGAAATTAAAGGCTGCCGAAAAGACTCCGGCAGAAATGCGGATGGAGACAACAGAGGAGCTTGAAAGGAATATAGCGGAGATTGATGAAATCAATCGGAAGGTAAGAGCAAACCTCGACAAGGATAAGGCAGAAGAGGATGCAAGACTTTATGCGGGTAAGTATGACAGTTTATCAGCTGAACTTGAAAAGATACGGAAAGAGAAAAAGGACCTTTTGAACAATGCCGACCTGCCACTTGATGAATTATCAGTATCAGACGGAAAGCTTCTCTATAAAGGTCAGCAGTGGGATAACATGTCCGGTTCTGACCGTTTAAGAGTCGCTACAGCAATCGTAAGAAAACTCAACCCTAACTGCTCATTCGTGCTTGTAGACAAGCTTGAGCAGATGGATATGGACACCATCAATGAGTTTGGCAAGTGGTGCGAGAATGAAGGATTACAGGTCATCGCCACCAAGGTATCTACCGGAGAGGAGTGTTCAATCATTATCCAGGACGGATATGGAGAGCAGAAACAGGCACCTGCGGCACCCGCTCAGAAGAAGTGGGAAGCAGGCACATTCTAAATATAAAGGAGTAAGACATGGAGATTACAAAAGGCAAATTTATCAAACCTTATAAGGTCTGCATCTACGGGCCTGAGGGAATAGGAAAGTCAACACTTGCGAGTATGTTTCCGGATCCGGTGTTCATAGATACGGAAGGATCCACTGACAGAATGGATGTTGCAAGACTTCCAAAGCCGTCATCATGGCAGGGAATACTCGAAGCGGTCAGATATGTAAAGAGCAATCCGACGTGCTGTAAGACTCTTGTTATTGATACAGCGGACTGGGCTGAAAAGTTCTGCTCGGAGCATATATGCGCTACCCGCAAAGTATCAGGCATAGAGGATTTTGGATATGGCAAGGGCTACACATATCTCAAGGAAGAATTCGGAAAACTGCTCAACGAGCTTACAGATCTGAGAGAACTGGGTATTCATGTAGTTATCACGGCACATGCTCAGATGCGTAAATTTGAACAGCCGGATGAACTTGGAGCTTACGACAGATGGGAGCTTAAACTTTCAAAGCAGTGTGCTCCGCTTGTGAAGGAATGGGCGGATATGATCCTATTCTGCAACTACAAGACTATGGTTGTTAATGTTGATAATCAGGGCGCTCAGAAGGGCAAGAACAAAGCCCAGGGCGGCAGAAGAGTCATGTACACACAGCATCATCCATGTTGGGATGCGAAGAACAGAGACGGACTCCCGGAGGAGGTTGATATGGATTATGAGGTCATCCGTCCACTGATAGAGTCAAATACTCCTTCAGGTAAGACAGCTCAGACAATTCAGACACCTCCACCGGTAACAAAGGCTGAACCTGCACCGGTACAGAATAGCATGTATCCGGAGCCTAAGGAAAATCAGCAGATGGATATAACGGATTATCAGAAATCCATCAATATGCCTATAGAAGAGGTTCCTGAGGAAGTGCCAGATAAAAGCCCGACGGAAGAGGCACCTAAAGGCATGCCGGTATCTCGCTATTTATCAAATCCTGCAAACATTCCTCAGGCTTTGAAGGATCTCATGGAACAGAATGATGTTACTGAGCCCGAGATATCAGATGCAGCATTTTCCAAGGGATATTATCCCGAGAACACACTCATAGAAAACATGGACGCGGAATTTGTTTCAGGTTGGTGCGTAGGTTTCTGGCCGCAGGTTTTTGAACTCATAAAGACCATAAGAGCAAATAATGCAGTCCCGTTTAATTAAATATAAAGGAGAAGAATTATTATGGAAAACAACGAAATGATGGCTTTGGACTGGGGTTCAGAGATTTCTAAGGAGTCTGAGTTTGAACTCCTGCCGGAGGGAACTTATGACTTCACTGTTACAGCAGTTGAAAGAGCAAGATATGCAGGCTCAGAGAAGATGAGTGCATGCCCTCAGGCAAATATCACGCTTAAGTGCAAGGATACAGCGACAGGCAAGGAGGGAAATGTATTTGATACTCTTTACCTTCATCAGAAGTCTGAGTGGAAGCTGTCAGAGTTCTTCACGGCTATCGGTCAGAAGAAGAAAGGCGAACCGCTCAAGATGAACTGGAACTTAGTACCAGGCTCAACAGGAAAGGTCGAGATCACCGTCAACAAGTACAAGAACAAGGACGGACAGGATCGCGAGAATAACAGAGTCGGAAAATACCTGCCAAAGGAAAGCAGTAAGGCATTCGTGCCCGGTCAGTTCTGATGGGAGCTATAGCTTTAAGACCGTACCAGGAGGAAGCAAGGAGAAGCGTAGAGGATGCATGGTTAGCAGGCACTCGCAAAACTCTCCTTGTGCTCCCTACGGGGTGCGGTAAGACCATAGTATTCGCAAAGATAACAGAGGATATGGTAAGGCAGGGAAATCATGTTCTGATACTTGCCCACAGAGGGGAGCTTCTGGAGCAGGCAGCCGACAAGATAAAGAAATCAACAGGCCTAGGATGTTCAGTCGAAAAGGCAGAAGAGACATGCTTAGGTCAGTGGTTCAAGGTTACGGTCGGCTCTGTTCAGTCTTTACAGCGTGAGTCAAGATTACAGAAGTTTTCGAAGGATTATTTCGATGTGATCATCATAGACGAAGCCCATCATGCCATATCGGACGGGTATCAGAGAGTACTAAACTACTTCGATGATGCAAAAGTTTTAGGAGTAACGGCAACGCCTGACAGAGGTGATATGAGGAACCTCGGAGAGTTCTTTGAGACATTAGCTTATGAGTATACGCTTCCTAAGGCAATCAAGGAAGGATATCTTTCACCTATAAAGGCGCTGACCATTCCTCTTAAACTCGACATCACGAATGTAGGGATGCAGTCCGGAGATTTTGCGGCAGGCGAAATCGGCACTGCACTCGACCCTTATCTCTATCAGATAGCGGATGAGATGGTCAATTATTGTTCAGAACGTAAGACGGTGGTTTTCTTGCCACTGATTAAAACATCACAGAAATTCGTAGAAATACTCAATGATAAAGGATTCAGGGCGGCAGAGGTTAATGGACAGAGCGATGAACGTGAGACCATACTAAAGGATTTTGATGAAGGAAAATACAATGTCCTCTGTAACTCGATGCTTCTCACAGAAGGATGGGACTGTCCAACAGTTGACTGCGTTATCATCCTTCGGCCTACCAAGGTGAGAGGTCTGTACTGTCAGATGGTAGGAAGAGGCACAAGACTAGCGCCGGGCAAGAAGGAACTACTTCTCATAGATTTCCTGTGGCTCACTGAAAAGCATGAATTATGCCATCCGGCATCTCTTATATGTCAGGATGCAGAAGTGGCTCAGAAACTCACAGAGAACCTAGAGGAGAAGGCGGGCGTGGCTGTAGATCTTGAGGAAGCAGAACAGACCGCCGCTGAGGATGTAGTGGCTCAGAGAGAAGCATCTCTTGCAAAGCAGCTTGAAGAAATGAAGAGACGCAAGAAGAAGCTTGTGGATCCTTTACAGTTTGAGATGTCTATACAGGCTGAGGACCTTATGAATTACGTTCCCGCATTCGGATGGCAACAGGCTCCACCTTCAGACACTCAGATAAAGACTCTGGAGAAGCTCGGAATTAATCCTGATGATGTAGGTAATGCAGGAAAAGCAGACCTCATCCTTAACAGGCTGAATGCAAGACGTGATGCAGGACTTACTACGCCAAAACAGATAAGGTTCCTAGAGCAGAGAGGATTCAAGCATGTGGGCACATGGGAATTTGAATCTGCGAGAAAACTCATAGACAGAATAGCAGCTAATGGATGGAGAATCCCTCAGGGAGTCAATCCGGCTACTTATACACCAGCTAACAGCTCATCAGATAATTGGGGAGGATTCTTCTGATGCAAGGATACGATTTAAGAGAAATGCTCAAATACATAAATCCATCTAGCCTCGATTACTCCGAATGGGTGCAGGTGGGAATGGCGCTCAAACAGGAAGGCCTTACAGCCTATGACTGGGATGTATGGAGCAGAGAAGACACAAGATACAAAGCCGGAGAGTGTTTCAGAAAATGGGACACATTCAAAAATGAGAACGGTGGTGCACCTGTAACGGGTGGCACCATCGTTGAAATAGCAAAGAGGTTCGGATTCGTTCCGCCTCACAGCACCGGTGACGGTGGACATGAGCTCAGCTGGGATTCGGTCATCCAGAAGGATGATCTTGTGGTAGTTGATGCGGCATGGCTCGATGAAAAAGAAGTAGTGGAGCCGAGTGACGCATCATGGAGACCGGTGCAGGATCTTATCACTTATCTCGAAACACTGTTTCAAGGCACTGAAAATGTCGGATATGTAACAGATGTTTATGAGAATGAAGACCGACTGAGCCCTAAAAAAGGTAACTGGGACAGAACTGCAGGACAGCTCATAGAAGAGCTCAGACGATGCGAGGGTGACATAGGAAGAGTAATAGGTGACGCCAACAAAAAAGCGGGGGCATGGATAAGGTTCAATCCTCTGGATGGTAACGGCGTGAAAAATGACAACGTCACAGATTACAGATATGCGCTTGTGGAGTCGGACAATCTCCCGATAGGTAAGCAGAACGCTATCCTCCGAGAGTTGGAGCTCCCTATAGCAGCCATGGTCTACTCAGGAAAGAAATCAGTACATGCGATTGTAAAGATAGAAGCGGGCGATTATGCGGAGTACAGAAAGCGTGTTGAATATCTTTACAAGATATGCGAGAAAAACGGGCTCAAGCCGGATACTCAAAACAAAAATCCATCGAGACTATCAAGAATGCCGGGAGTCATGAGAGACGGGCATAAGCAGTTTCTTATGGGCACCAATATCGGAAAGTCTTCGTGGACAGAGTGGAAGGAATGGATAGAGGCAGTCAATGACGACCTTCCGGATCCTAAGGACCTTAACGATGTATGGAACAATCTCCCTGACCTGTCTCCCGAACTTATCAAAGGAGTACTCAGAGAAGGGCACAAAATGCTGCTTGCAGGACCGTCTAAGGCGGGTAAATCATTCGCACTGATAGAATTGTGCATTGCAATAGCAGAAGGGCGCAAATGGCTCGGATTTGAATGCGAGCAGGGCAGAGTTTTATATGTGAATCTGGAGCTTGATGAAAACTCATGTTTCCATAGATTTCACGATGTTTACAAGGCTCTGGGGTACGCTCCGAACAACATATCGAACATTGATATATGGAACCTGAGAGGCAAGTCAGTCCCGATGGATAAGCTGGCACCAAAACTTATCAGAAGGGCTGAAAAGAAGAATTACATCGCCGTAATCATCGACCCTATATACAAGGTCATAACAGGAGATGAAAACAGCGCTGATCAGATGGCCGCCTTCTGTAACCAGTTCGACAAGATATGTACTGAACTGAAAGCAGCTACAATCTACTGTCACCATCATTCAAAAGGTGCTCAGGGCGGTAAGAAGTCCATGGACAGAGCATCAGGCTCCGGAGTATTCGCAAGAGACCCTGACGCGCTCCTTGATCTCACTGAATTGGAGCTCACAGACTCCATCAAGAAGAATGAAGAAAACAAGGCACGCATCAGAGGAGTAGAAAAGGCGCTCAACAAATATCATCAGGGATGGCAGAACGAAGTAGGCCAGGACGACCGCCTGAGTGCATCCGCTATGCAGGATTACGCGACAGGTAAGCTCACATACACTCAGATATCCGACATGATGGAATACATATCAGAAGAGGTTGAGAGCCGTAAGAGTGTCACAGCATGGCGCATAGAAGGCACGCTCCGAGAGTTCGCATCCTTTAAACCGCTTAATCTATGGTTTGATTATCCTATTCACAGGGATGATGAGGCAGGAGTACTTGCTGACATCAAGCTGGATGACGGTAATCCATGGAGCAAGGGTAAGAAGTCATGGGGCGAAAAAAAGAGCGCCAAAGAGAGGAACTCTGAGAAGCTTGAAGCGTTTAAGGAAGCATTTGAAGAAGCCGAGGAAGATGGCGCTGCGGACATAGATGAGCTTGCGGATCTTCTGGGAGTGTCAGACAGAACGGTACGCAGGAGAGTAGAAAAGGAATGCAAGAAGGAGTTTGTAATTGAGGAGAACTTAGTAAAAAGAAAGAAAAAATAGCATTCAAAATCTATGTTTAATTCAGTAACAATGACACACCGTTCTGTCAATGTCATTTGTCAAAAGTTCAGTGACAATGACACACCGTTCTGTCAATGTCATTTGTCAAAAGTTCAGTGACAATGACACACCGTTCTGTCAATGTCACCAGTGACAGACAACTTATATATACTACGTATATATAATATCCGTGACACTGACCTCCGGTCACAGGGGAAACAAGTTTGGCGAAGCGGACGCCAAACATTGTCTCCCTGAACCGATGACTAAGATTTTTTCAAGAAAGGTTTTGACATGAAAAATGAAATTGAATTTTTTCTCTGCATGATTCCGCCGACAGTCACTCAGCAGGAGCATAAGGTCAGAGTCGTGAATGGTAAACCTGTCTTTTATGAGCCGCCTGAGCTTAGATCGGCTAGGCAGCTGTTCATGGACTCACTCATGAGGCATGTGCCTGAGAATCCTCTTGATGGTCCGTTACAGCTCATTACGAAATGGATATGGCCAATAGAGGATATCAGTGGTCAGCAAAGGTTAGAAGAGTGCTGGCAATGGAAGACGACCAAACCGGACACCGACAACCTCATAAAGATGCTGAAGGACTGCATGACCAGGACACACTTCTGGAATGACGATGCTCAGGTCGCGTCGGAGATCACAGAAAAGTTTTTATCCGGTAAGCCCGGGATATATGTGAAAGTCGTAAAGCTATGACAAGACATTTTGTTGTGATGCCTGACAAGCTCTTAGATCAGGCGATGAATGTGGTTTATAACAAGTGGTTCAGGAAATGGACCAGGAAAGCGGGACACCTCACTGAGGATGATTGGGCGAAGATTATAGGCGAATATGATTACATCGTTAGTCAGAATACTCAGAATGGTGATTTCAAAGTTCTTGAAACAATAGCCTATGCACTGCTCAAAGAGCTGATGCAGAGAGACAAAGGTGAGGATTATCCTCCGGAGGAAGTTTATGGAGAACAAAAAGAAAGAGAAAACAGCACTTGAATTAGTTAATGATTATGACAATGCATTATATGGGATTGAAAATCTGCCGGAAATCATTAATTTGCTGATTGACCGATTCAACCTCGATGCTACGGAATACACAGATAAACAGGCGCTGGAATTAAGTCTGAATCATAAAGCCGTGTATAGCGTGCTTAGAGTGATTCAGGATAGTTTATTCGTAATGATTGAGCGCATCGATAAAATCGACAGATTCAAAGAGGTATAAGCATGACTAATAAACGTTATCTACCGATATGTAAGCCCTGCAAGTGGTATGACCCAACAAGGTCGCAATGCTATGACGGGCATTTACAGTATTCCGGCAAGATAGAATGCGATGGTTTTACCCCTGATATAAACGGGAAAAGGAACCTTGAAAAATCAACTAAGAACAAACAAAGGTGATATTAAAAAATGGAGGGATGGAAGTAATGAAGAAGAGATTGATTGATGCTGAACATTTAATGCAGAGACTTGAGGCTAACTACGGCTCAGATAACAGCTGGTATGATCTCGTGAGAGTTAAGACCTTGATCGATTCAGAACCAACGATACATGACGATAACAGACAGCTTATTGAAGTGGCTTTAATATTCCTTACAGCGGTCATTATTACTGTTCTTTTATTCGTGAGCGGGGTGATACATTGACAATCATATTCTTGATACCGCCATTTATCATGGCTCTATGGATATGGCTATGGATTAACTTCTAGGGAGGTGCTGATGTCAGCAAAGGAATATCTAAGTCAGATTTATTTACTCGACGCAGAAATTAAACAGAACAAGAAAAGAATAGCAGAACTTGATTCTGACATAGGACGGCTTAAGGCTATCGACTACTCAGGGGACAAGGTGCAGTCCAGTGGCGATAAAGATACACTTACAGATGGAGTATCTAAGCTCTTGGATTTACAGCGTAAGGTTGCCAGGGAAATGATTGAACTGCAATTTAAAAAGCAGAAGATCACAAGCGAAATCAGGCAGCTCCCGAAAGCGGACCACGTGACACTTCTCACAATGCGATATGTGAATTGCGAAAGATGGGAGCGGATAGCAACGGATATGAACTTGACCATGAGGAGAGTCCTACAGATTCACGGAAACGCGCTAAGCATTTTTGAAAAAATTAACATGATTTAGAAAATAAAAAGACTGCATATAATTTCACTATAGGTCTGTGCTAATATGTATACTGAGCGAAGAGGGAAAGCAAGAGATTGCATCCCTCTTTTTTAATTATTGTGTTTTTGCTAAACAGTTGCGTGAGGTTTACTTCGCGCCTCCTGAACCGGAGAGCACAGAAGCCGGTATATAAATACTGCGGGCGGTCAGAAGTGGCCGCCCTTTTGCGTGAAAGGATAATGTAATGCCGATATATAAGCGGTGCCCGCACTGCGGAAAAAGAATGCCGGCGGGTGATTTTAAATGCGGGTGTGGGTATAAACGAGAATATTCAAAGCCGGAGGGGACGCGGGCCCTGTATCATTCAAAGCGGTGGCAGAAACTCCGGGATAGTATCCTGAAACTTTATTCAGGGATTGACCCACTGGCAAAAAGCAAAGGTCGAATCGAACCTGCTTCAACAGTGCACCACATAATTACGGCAGAGGAAAACCCGAAGCTCTTCTGGACTCCTTCGAACCTGATTCCTTTGTCGAGAGCATCCCACGATGAGGTGCATGTGGCATACCGGGCATCGGAAGAGTCGAAGCAAACCATGCAAGCCTTGCTTCGCTCTTTGCAGAAGAACATAGAGTGATACCCCGAGGGGGCGTCAGGGAAGTTTGGGTGCACTCTGGGAAGACCGCCGCCTTCCTTTTCCTTTCGCAAAATGCCCTTTTGAAAAGGAAAAAGCATCGAAATAAGAACAAAAACCGAAAAAATCTTTTAATTTAAGAAAAGTCTTAAGGAAAGTGAGGTGAGAAAAACGTGGCTAGAGCGCGAAAAGTCGTGGATATGACGACAAAACATCTTAGCAGAGCTGAGAGAGAAAAAAGAAAATACGCAGAAAAGCAGATTTCTGCTGACAAAAGCGACATCATGAAAGTGCCGACGAAGGAACTGAGAGACGCAGCAGCCAAGAAGGAATACAAGCGTGTTCTCCCGGAACTTTTGAAGACAGAGGTGATAGGAAACCTCGATAGAGCGCAGTTGATCGCATACTGCAATGCATGGTCGAGGTATCTTGAAGCCACCGAGAAGCTCAAAGACCCGAATGAGCATCTCGTAGTGGAGCAAGGAAACGGTGGAACGAAGCCGAACCCCTTGATAGTGATAGCAGAAAACGCATACAAGGAAATGAAGGCAGCAGGCGAGTGCTTGGGTATGACAGTGAATGCCAGACTCAGCGCGGCAAACCTCAAGGTGAAGAAAGAGGAGGAAGGTTTGCTAGAAGCTTTTGGTGATATCTGATGACATGCTTGGAAGAAATCACCGGATATGCTCACGATTGCCTTGAAGGAAAGATCCCTTCGGGTCAGAAGCACAAATGGGCATGTCAAAGGCTGCTGAATGACATAGACCGCATCGGATCAGACGATTTCCCCTACGTTTGGGATGAGGAAAGAGCTGAGAAGATAGTGAGATGGTTCGCATTATTGCATCACAGCAAGGGCGAACTTGCCGGGACACCGATAATCCTTACATCCTGGCAGAAATTCCGTGAGTGTCAGATTTACGGATGGAGACATAAAGACACTGGGTATAAGAGATTCAAGAAGTCTTTTACTGAGGTTGGACGTAAAAACGCAAAATCGCAGATGGAGGCGGGGGAAGCTCTTAACGAGATATCAGAGCAGGCCACACGAAACGGCGAGGTATATGAGATTTATACAGCCGGTACCAAGAGAGACCAGTCAAAGATCGTATTCAACGAGTGCGATCTGATGACCAGAGGAACACTGATAAGGTCAAAATTCAATTTTAAGCGTGATCAGATAGACCACATTAAGACCGGATCATTCATCAAGGCACTCTCAAAAGAGGATGGGAAGACCGGGGACGGTACGAACCCCGCTCAACTCATCCTCGATGAATATCATCAGCATCCTACAACGGATTTTTATGATCTTGGACTCGGTTCCAACACAAAAGAGCCGATGCTGACGATCATCACCACTGCCGGAAAAGACCTTACCTATCCCTGCTATACGCAGGAGTACGATTACTGTAGCAAGATACTTAATCCTGACATTGATGTGCAGAACGATGAGTATTTTGTCGATATCTGCGAAGCTGATCCGGGCGATGACCCCGGAGCGCTTGAAACATGGCAGAAAGCGAATCCGATAAGAGCATTCTTTCCGGAGGGCATCAAGAAGATATCTGAGGACTACGAGGTAGCGAAGCAGATACCTGAAAAGATGGTCGCTTTCATGACGAAGGTGCTCAATGTTTGGGTGGCCAGTAAGAACAATGGCTACATGGACATGAAGAAATGGAAGCTCTGTGAGGTCAAGGAGCTACCAATCTCTTTGAAAAAGATGCCCGTGTATGTCGGATTTGATATGTCATCAAAAATTGACCTTTCATCAGTTGCCTTTATAGTGCCTTTCACGGCAGCAGGCGAGATGGATGATATGGGGCATCCGATAGTGAAGTACATCCTGTGGACGCACTCCTTCATCCCAACGTGGGAAAAGCTGAGAGAGCATGTCATCAGGGACAAGGTGCCGTATGACGCATGGGAGCGACTCGGATATCTAACTGTAACGGAGACTCCGATAGTCCACCAGGGCGCCATTATGAAGTATGTGCTGGATGAGTGCAAGAAGTACGACCTTGATATCCAGTGCCTGTGCTTCGACCCTGCCAATGCATCAAAACTCATGATGGACCTCTCAGATGAAGGCTACACGGTAGAGGAAGTGTTCCAAAGCCACAAGAGCTTAAATGAGTCCACACAGGGATTCAGAGAACAGGTTTATGCCGGAAACATTATCTACCTGCATAATCCCCTTCTGAATTATGCCATGAGTAATGCAGTTGTGAGGACAAACAATGGTCTGATCAAGATAGATAAGGACGCCACCACAAAGCGAATCGACCCGATCGATGCAACACTGGCGGCATATAAGCTTGCGCTTTATCACGATTTCGACGCGACGGATTACAACGATTATGTAAGGAAATTTTTGGAGAACATGTAAAAGATGGGATTCTTTAGCAGATTTTTTAATCAAAGAGAAGTGCAATCTGACACCGCCACAATGGCAGAAGCGAGACTTCTGGAATGGCTTGGGATTGACAGCTCTAAGCCTGAAGCGATTCAGGAAACAACATACTTCACCTGTCTCAAGATCCTGTCGGAGACGATGGGAAAGCTTCCGCTTAAGCTCTACGTGGAAGATGATCAGGGCGGACGTGTAAATGCGAAACGCACAAGTGAGACTGATGTGATCCTCAACAGGCCGAACACATTTATGTCACCTTCTGTGTTCTGGTCAGCCATGGAAGCAAATTGTCACCATTATGGCAATGCTTACGCATGGATCCAGTACACAACGGAAAGAGAAGGACGGTATGGCGGTACAAGAGTAGTGAAAGCTCTCTGGCCGATGCAGTCAAATTATGTGACGGTGTACATGGATGATGCCGGTGTTTTCGGAGACAAGGGAAAGCTCTATTACAGATACAATGACCCGAACAGCGGAACAGAGTATGTGTTCGACCAGATGCAGGTGCTCCACATGAAGACGTGGCTCACATGGGACGGAATCATGGGTAAGTCAGTGAGGGACATTCTCGCCACCACAATCACAGGAGCAGGATACTCACAGAAGTATCTCGAAAAGCTTTATGAAAGTGGACTCACAGCATCCAGCGTCCTTCAGTACACAGGAGACCTTGACAAAAAGATGAGAACCAAACTCCAGGAGGAATACGACGATCTTCTTACCGGGGCGAGAAATGCCGGTAAGGTCGTCGCTCTTCCTGTGGGCATGAATCTTTCACCTCTCAACTACAAACTGACTGATGCTCAGTTCTTTGAGCTGAAAAAGTACAGTGCTCTGCAGATTGCAGCAGCATTTGGAGTAAAACCGAATCAGATAAATGACTATGAAAAGTCATCCTATGCCAACTCTGAGACTCAGCAGTTGGCATTTTTAGTTGATACGATGCTCTTCCGCATCACCATGAACGAACAGGAACTGAACTACAAGCTCCTTTCTGAGCAGCAGAGGATTGAAGGGTATCAGTACAAGTTCAATGAAAAGGTGATCCTGAGGGCAGATGCAGAGACGCAGATGAAGACATTAACATCTGCGGTCAACAACGGCATTTACACACCGAATGAGGCGAGACAGTATCTCGACCTTCCATCACAGGATGGCGGCGATCAATTGATAGTAAATGGCAACTATGTGCCGCTCACCAGCGTCGGCGCGGCATATGGAATCTCGAAGGAAGGAGGAAGCGGAGAATGATTTTGAATATCAAAGGCGACATCATCGATAACGCGACCAAAGAGTTAATTAATTTACTCCGAGATTGGGGATATCCGATTCTGGGTGATTACTTTGCGCCACGGGACCTCGATGATGCACTCAGCCAGATGCCGGAAGGTGACAGGCTGGAAGTGAAGATCAATTCCGGCGGTGGTGATGTACTTGCCGGACAGGAGATATATGCGAAGCTCCGCGCGCGGAATGATGTGGATATCGAGATTGAATCTCTGGCCGCTTCCGCCGCATCAGTCATTGCTATGGCTGGACCTTGCAAGATATCGCCTATCGGCATGATCATGATCCATGATGTATCTACTTACGGAGTGAGTGGCAACCATCAGGACATGGAGAAGGCCGCCAAGGAATTGAAAGCCTGGGATGAAGCCCTGTGTGGAGCCTACGTCGCAAAGACAGGCAAGACTCAGGAAGAGATCCTCAAGCTCATGGACAAAGAAACATGGCTCCCGGCAAATAAAGCCGTGGAACTGGGCTTTGTAGATGGGATTACGGATGCAGAGAGCTCCAAGAGGGTCATGACTGCATCTTTCAGCGGTCTCTACAAGAAACAGGCTGAAATTCAGGAAATGTACACCAACGCCAAGGCAGAGCGCGAAGCTCGCGAGGCAGAAAAAGCAGAAATATTAAAAGATCTCGATAAGTTCGGGACAACACAGTAAAGGAGAAAGTTATGGATTTAAAGAAATTACTTGATGCCATCAATGAGAAAAAGGTTCAGATTCAGAACCTCGTTAATGAGAATAAGCTCACCGAGGCTAAGGAGGCAAAGGCGGAGCTCGTAGCAATGCAGGAGAAGTATGATCTTCTTTCTGATATCGTGGACAACGGCGGCGCAGCAGTGCCTACTACAGCCACACCTGTAAAGGACAATGATCCTGCCAAGGATGCGATCCATGAGTTTGCGAACGCAGCAAGACACAGATTCAGTTACTCAAACGTCAACAGAGAAGGCGGCGAGACCGGCGCTGATGGCGGATATACCGTACCTGAAGATATCCAGACAAAGATTAACCAGTACAGGGAAGCACACTTCTCACTTCAGAATCTTGTAGATTCTGAAGTTGTTAAGACCAACAAGGGCAGAAGGACCTACAGAACAAGAGCGAGCCATTCCGGATTCCAGAAAGTGGACGAGATGGGCAAGATCCCAAAGGTAAACGGCCCAACTTATGGAGTGATTAACTACAACATTGAAAAGTATGGCGGATATCTTCCTGTTACTGATGAGCTTCTTGCAGATTCTGACGCGAACATTGTTGCAGAGCTTACAAACTGGCTCGGCGAGGAAGATGTAGCCACAAGAAACAACCTTGTCATCACTGCGATGAAGACTGCAACACATACTGTTGCGATCACAGGAATCGATGATTTCAAGGACGCTGTAAATGTGACACTTGGCTCTAAGTTTGCCGGGATTGTGTCCATCGTCACAAATGATGATGGATTTAACTGGCTTGATAAGCTTAAGGTTTCTGCCGGTTCAAACGAGTATCTGTTAAAGCCGAACAAAGATCAGTCAAGCCCTATCAAGTATGAGCTTGCTGTAGGTGCGTCCAGGATTCCTGTAGTGGTTATTCCGAATGAGGTCCTTGCTTCAGTGGCTACCACAGAAGAGGATGTTGTGACATCCGTGGCAGTGCCTTTCTTCATCGGTGCACTCAAAGAGTTCTGCAAGATCTTCGACAGACAGCGTATGAGCATCAAACAGTCTACAGATGCAACAGTCGGAACCGGAAACAATCAGATCAATGCTTTCGAGCAGGATATGACTGTGTTCCGTGCGCTTGATCGTCTTGACTGCAAGGTAAAGGATGATGATGCACTTGTTTACGGCACTCTCACAATTGAACTGGGGGAATGATGACCGCTGCGGAAATTGACACTGACTCGGACGGGATCTTTTCCGAGTCAGAACTTGAAGTCTTGACCATTACCCAGTTAAAGGCACTCGCAGCGGAAAAGGGTTATACGGTAACAAAGAAAACTAAGGCTGATATCATCGAAGAGATCTTGTTACAGCAGTTGTTAGAGACAGCGGATGCGAACAGTGATGGAGAATACTCCGAAGAAGAGCTTACGGCTCTTACACTGGAGGAGATCTTGATGATAGCTGAGGCCAAGGGCTACACCATCACCGAGACCGAAAAGGCGGCAGTGATTACAGAGTTCCTTGCGGCTCAGACGGCAGATGAGACACCGGGAGAAGGTTAAGGAGGTAATGCGGCATGACACCGGCAGAAAAAACAGCGTACGTTACCGCTAAGCTCGGAGATATATGTGATTACCTCCGTATAGATACGGGCGACGATGACACTATAGTGACTCAGGATGCCCTTGCCGCTATCGAATACATTGAGAGTGCTGTAGGAGAGTTCAATCAGGACGATTCTACAGCCATCCTCCTGATGTATGCACTGACGCAGGACTTTTATGATAACCGCGAGCTCATGCAGAGTGAGCAGCAGTTGAAAAAGCGGCAGGAATACACATATCAATCCATCATCTTGCAGTTACGCATGAAATACGAGTCTAAGCAGGAGGAAAGCTGATGAGTCTGGTCAAAGGCATTAATCCGGGAAGGCTTAACCATAAAGTGACTATCATGCGTTATCAGGAAACAGAGGACATCATGGGCAATACCGTGAATGTCCTCTCACCTCTTAAAACCGTATGGGCTGAGATACGTCCCAAACGAGGCACAGAACAGCTTGAGTATTATAAAAATACAAACGAACAGAGCTATAAGATCACCATCAGGCACACTGATGTGACCACGAAAGATGTGATTCAGTACAAAAATCGGCAGTTCCTTATCAATGCGATAGCGAACCCGCTGGAAGACAATTACATCCTGGAACTGCTCTGCACAGAATCCATGGATCATGCTGTAAAAGAGGCAGAACCGGAGGAATCCGAAGAGGCAGCAGGCACAGAAACGCCTGCATCGGAGGATCCTGTCGAGAGCGGAGGTGATAGCCCGTGATAACGTATACTGACGTAGTCGCAGCAGTAAACGCCCTGCTGAAAACCAAATATCCAGAGATAAAGAGATACGGAAGGGAAACAGTCGACAAGGCTGTACCTCCGTATTTTTTTGTAGAACTGGTTCCCGGAAACATTGTCCGGGAATCAAGGAATATGTTCCACAACTCATGCAGCGTAAAGATCACATATAACCCAAAGGTACGTGATGATGCGGATAATCTGACGAAGGTGCAGGAGATTTGGGAACTCTTAGGAATGACCATCAAGATCAATGGCAGGAAGCTATTGGTACTTGACTATGATCATGACTATGCAGGTACCAATAACAACATCCTACAGATAGGATTCCGCCTCGACTGGTATGAATCCACAGAGTACATCGAGGGAGATCTGATCGAACACGTAAGCAATGAGATAACCGTGAAAGGAGATAACTAAATGGCAACATTAACATCGCCAAGCATTACAGTTGCTTTTATCGAAAAAGCAGCATCTGCCATCACAAGAGGTGACAGAGGCATAGTGATGCTCGTTTTGAGAGACGCAAGCATCACAACAACTCCTGATAAGCGCACAATCAGAGATGTGTCAGAAGTTCCGACTACATACTCTGCGGCTAACCAGAAGTACATCAAGGACGCTCTTAAGGGCTATACTACATCACCTCTTAAGGTGCTTGTATATACCATGCCTGTTAAGGCTTCTGGAGACACAGCGGAAGATGAAGCTGAGAAGTACACAGCTATGTTCGCCTATCTTGAGACAGCAAAGTTCCAGTGGCTTGCAATCCCTACCGTAGACACAGACGAAAAGACTTCGGATGTAGTCTCATGGGTAAAGTCACAGCGCAACAACAACGCCAACATGGTAAAGGCTGTCCTTCCTGATGCAAACTCAGCAGACACTGAGGGAATCATTGACTGGGCTGTATCACTTTATACAGTTTCAGGCTCAACAAGGACAGAGGTCACACCGGAAGAGGCTTGCCCTCGCATCGCAGGACTCCTTGCAGGAACAGGTTCCACCATATCTGCAACATACGCACCTCTTAAGGACTTTGACGACGTTGAAAGACTCACAAAGGATGAGAGAAACACTGCAATCGCAGCAGGAAAGCTCATTGCATTTTGGGATGGCGAGAAGGTTAAGCTCGACAGAGCTATCACATCACTCACCACCACAACAGACACAAAGGGCGACAGTTTCAAGAAGATCAAGCTCGTTGAGGACATGGATATGATCAAGACAGATATCCAGAAGACCATCGAGGATGAGTACATTGGCAAGTACGCCAATAGCTATGATAACAAGTGCCTGCTTATCACAGCCATCAACGGCTATTTTATGCAGCTCGCCAATGACGGAATCATCGAAGCAGGTACATGTGAGATAGATATTGATGATCAGAGAGCATACCTTATCAGCAAAGGCAAGAAGGTTGTAATCGATGGCGAAGAGATCGATCCTAACGACCTCACAGATGACCAGGTAAAGGTAGCGAACACAGATTCTCATGTATTCCTCAAGTCCAATGTGACACTCCTGGACGCTATCGAGGACGTATCTATCAAGATTTACGTGTAAGGAGGCAGTATGAGGCAGTTTATATCAAATCAGACTATTAATGGAACATGGGGAGAAGTATGGTTCGATGACGATTATCTCGGAGAGATCGAGTCAGGAAAGGCAACCGTAGACCTCACTTATTCCGATGTGAGTATGGCACGTAAGCTTATCGCCGGAAAGAAGCTTACAAAGGCAGAGGGCAAGGGAAGCCTTAAGCTCCACCATGTAAGGACCAACATCTCGAAGAAGGTTTCTGATGCGGTCAAGACCGGCAGAACACCATCATTTAAGATCATCATGAAGCTTGATGATCCGGATGCTCTCGGAGCAGAGAGAGTAGTTCTCTACGATTGCAAGATTGACAAGATCAATCTCATGGACTGGGAGAACGGTAAGAACACAGAGGAATCATACAACTTCACTTTTGAAGACTGGGATTTCCTCGATTTGATCAAAGCGTAAGTCATATTATCAGGAGGCGTAAATAAATGGCAAAGTTATCAATTCAGACATTGATGAAACTCGACCGTGAAAAGGTCATGGAAGTACCTAGCAAGGAGGTTAAGGCAGTGCATCTGTCAAACCTTCTTGGCGAGGACAGTTATATCACCATAAAGGCATTATCCGGAAATCAGTACATGGATCTCCTTGCTACAGCGAGAAACAAGAAGAATGACCTTGATATGTCAAAGATGTTCAAGGCTCAGTCTCTTATCGTTGTGGAAGGAGTGACAGAACCGTCATTAAAGGACAGCGAACTTCAGGAGCATTTTGGAGCCGCTTCACCTGTGGACCTTGCGCAGATACTCTTCCCAGGTGGAGAACTCACAAGTGTCTTTAATGAGGTGGCAAAGTTATCAGGTTTCGCGAATTCTGATAATTCAGACGATGACCTTGAGGAAGAAGTAAAAAACTGATCGATACTGACGGAGACTTTAATGCCATGTATTACTTGTTTTGTAATCACGACTGGCCTCCGTCAGTTTATTTTGATGCGCACGAAACGGATAAGATAGTGATCAGAGCCTTTATCCAGGAAGAAGCCAAGCACTACGCGGAGATGAAGGAGGATATGAATAAATGACCCGACTTGAGATAACCGGAGTGGATGAACTTGCGGCCGATATGAAAGCGATGATAGATCAGTATCCGGAGGAAGCATCTAAAGCACTGTTTGAGGTGGCTGATAAATTTAACGAGGATGTTAATTCGAAATATCCGGGTAATTATAAAACATCCGGAAAAGAAAGCCTGACACGATGGAAGGTAGAGGGAGCCAAGGAAGGCAACAGCCATTTCGTAACGAGCAGGAACAAAGCACCACATTTCCATCTGGTTGAGAATGGTCATGATAAGTATGACTTCCATGGTCATTACACAGGCGGATGGGTTCCGGGAAAGCATTATGCAGAACGGACGAGAGAAGAATATGAATCGAAATATCCGGAGATGATTGAGAAATCAATCAATCAGCAACTGGATAAACATAATTTATAAATACGCAGGAAAGGAGGGATAAATGGGAAAGAGACAGGTTGATGTCAGATTTAATCTTATTGATGATTTTACTGCCGGATTCCAAAAAACCATGCAGACACTCACAGCAGGAACAAAACAGGCTGTGAAAGCATGGAAAGGCATAGAGAACGCAGGAAAAAGCATTTCGCATGTCGGAGATCAGTTGACGGCAGCAGTTACCCTCCCGATTGCGGCAATGGGCGCAGCATCCTATAAGAATTTCTCAGATGTCGATAAGAACCTCCAGCTTGTAAAAGCAACCATGGGAGATACAGCTTATGCTACAGCTGATCTTTCGAAAGCTCTGGGAGACGCGGCGGCAAATTCAATATTCTCAATGCAGGAAGGCTCTGAGGCACTTGTAAATTTTGCAAGACAGGGCTGGAATGCAAAGGAAGCGGCAGATATGCTTGCTGATTCCATGAATCTTGCAGCAGGAACATCGACAGATATAAGCGTAGTAACATCCGGACTGGGTAATACTCTTAAAGCGTTTGGAGCAACCTCAGAAGAGGCAAGTCACTACGTTGATATGTTCACGGTGGCACAGGCCCAGGCTAATACAAGCACTGAACAGCTCTTTGAAGCTATGTCAGTAGCCGGGCCTATTGCAAAGACTGTAGGATGGGATTTTGAAGATATCGCGACTCTTGTAGGCGCCTTTGGAGACATGAGCATCGAAGCATCTGAAGGTGCTAACGCTCTGAAAACAGGTCTTTCGAGATTGTCCGGAGGAAACAAACAGGCAAATGATGCACTGGAAGCTCTGGGAATAAGTCTCTACGACGATCAGGGACAGATGAAGTCTATGGTGGACGTAATTGAGACATTACAGACGGCATTCGAACCACTGAATCAGCAGGAGCAGATGTTTTACGCATCAAAACTCTTCGGTGCGAACCAGATGAGTAAATGGCTTGCATTGATAAACGGGCCTACAGCGGACGCCCTCGGAAACATGAGAGACAACATCACTGATGCATCCGGAAATGCTCAGAAAGCGGCAGATGCATTGGTAACGCCTCTTGAAAAGCTATCATCGACCTTCGATGTATTTAAGTACAGCGTCGGAAGTGCACTGGCTGATACGGTTGTACCATTTATTGAAAAGGCCACTGAGATGGTGGACGCATTCCGTCAGATGGATCCTGAGCAGCAGAAGAACATCGTCAAGTGGGCAATGATAGCTGCATCGGTAGGCCCTGTGATAGGAATATTCGGCAGAGTTGTATCGACAGTCGGCGTAGTTGGCGGAGCGTTTTCGAAGCTGTTAATGTTTGGCTCAAAGGCAGCAGGCGGATTCAAAGCATTATCCAGTGGAGCAGGACTTGCGAAGGCAGGGCTTGCGGCACTTACATCACCTGCGGCGATTGTTATCGCAGTAGTGGCGGCCATCGGAGTGGTGATTGCATCAGTAGCCACTCACTTCGATACTTTCAAAACCGCTATTGCTAATACGGGCGGATTTGAAAAGCTCAAAGAAGCATTCGCAGGGCTTAAGGCTCAGTTTGTAGTTTTGGAACCATATATCACAAAAATAATTGATTTGATAGGAAACGTAATATCAGGAGTTGTCGGAACGGCAGCAGGTGTTATAGCAGCTTATGTAGCTGGAATGATCGAGGCATTCTCGGGAGTCCTTCAAATAGTAACAAGCGTTGTAACAGGTATTGACAGGCTCGCACATGGCGACTTGGTCGGTGCACTTGAAGCATTTAAGGGTGTATTCGAGGGTGCTGTTAAGTACGTTCAGGGTCTCTTTGATATGTTGTTTGGTACCATCAAAGCTATAAAAGATGCTATTTCGAATTTCGAAATGCCTGAATGGGGAGCACCAGGAGGGTTAAAGTACGAAGTTACCGAGGCAAGAGCTGTCGGCGATGTAAACTGGCGAGGCGGACTTGTCCAGGTACATGAACGAGGCGGCGAAATCCTCGACCTGCCACATGGCACAAGGATATATCCTCATGACGTATCAATGGCTATGGCAAAGAATGCAGGCGGCGGAAATGTGACCATTCCGAAGATTGCAGACCAGATTATTGTGCGTGAGGATGCTGATATTGAGCGTATCGGCGATGCCATTGTGAGAAAGTTAAGGACTGCATCCATAGCGATGTAAGGGAGGACATATGCAGATATGGCTTAAAGGTTCTCGGAGATTCCGATTTCCGGTAATTCCTAGTGAATACTCGGTAACGGGTGAAAGAGAGATCGAGACTGTTAATGTCAATGCCATAGGCGAAACGGATCTAATAGGGAAGTGTGGCTTGAGAACAGTCACATTTTCCTCTTTTTTTCCAAAAAACTATGATCATGGCTATTGCGAATATAGCTCGCTTAAATCTCCGAAGAATTGCGTAAAAATTATAGAACAGATACAGCGGGGCACTCCTGCAAAACTGATCATGACCGGCACTCCGATTAATTTCAGAGTGACCATCACATCGTTTTCGTGGAAAGAACAGGACGGCACCGGAGACATATATTTTACAATCACCATGAAGGAGCACAGGAATGTATCAATCGGGCAGTCCAGAGTCGTTGCTCTGGGGGAATGATTCGGTAAGATCGGGAAGGTCAACACCGGACACAGACACAATCGAATATAAGGTTCGGGCGAATGAATGCCTCTCCGAAATCGTGAGAAAGCTCACAGGATCCACAAACTGGAAATCCGTATACGAGCTCAACAAAGATACGATAGGCTCTAATCCGAACTATCTGGACGAAGGCATGGTGCTTTTAATACCGGCAGCAGTCGTGGAGGATGAAGAAGATGATAGTTAATCTGATCAAATCATCAGGAACTGCATACAACATCACTGCCGCCTGTGCAAAGGTCACATGGAGCGGAGCGACATCTGCTCCATGCAGACAGGCATCATTTGACTATCTTAATGCTCCTTATGATCCGGCTCTTAAGCTTCCGGCAGTTGCAACGGGTGATTTCATTGCGCTTGTAGATGAAGTCGAGGATGAAGTGTTTTATGGTGAGATATTTGGTGCTGAGAAATCAAGTCAGATGGGAACCATAACATTTACGGCTTATGACTTCATGAAGAATCTGCTCGAATCAAAAGGGCAATACAATTTCAAAAATGTGACGCCTGAGGCTATAGCGGCTCAGGTATGTGCCGATGCTCAGATACCGATAAGATATCTGTATCCTACCGGAGTGAACATAGCATCGATGCTGTGCGACAAAATGAACCTCCACGACATCATTATGGCGGGATATACAAAAGCGTTCCTTATGACCGGAAAGAAATTCTTCCCGATGATTTATAAGCGGGGCTTTGCCGTGTATCACAAAAAATGGGGTGTAGAAGGCTTTGAATTATCTGATAAGACGAATATTTATGAGTCGAACATAACAGAGACCGTGACGGACCTCAAGAACGTCATAAAGGTATATGATGCAGCAGGCAATCAGCTCGGAGAGCAGAGGATAGATGAGTCTGTGAAGAAGTATGGAGTATTCCAGGATATCTATACCGTAGAAGAAGGCGTGGATCCATCGATAGCTTCCTACAACATGCTTAATGTGTTCCCAAAGCAGACCATAAAGGTATCGGCCATCGGAGACATCAACTGTATATCAAATTACAGCGTGGTGCTGAAAGATGGAGCTACGGGAATCTCGGGAAGGTATTGGATAACATCTGATAACCACGTCTGGGAGAACGGCAAGCACACTATGGATTTGGAGCTTACATTTAATAATCTCATGATCACAGCGGAAAGCTCCAAGGAGAAGGAGACAACGACATGAGCTGGAAAGAAGACATGATATCGATGATGAGGGAACAGGGAGAAAGGAACAATCCTACCGGTATACAGCTCGCCACGATGACGAGCGCGAACACTGCTATGATAGGAAATCTGCCTCTGCTGTCTCAGGATTTATTGTTTAGCGACAGACTTTTACAGCCAACAGCCACCAAAGTAGCGGGGCATTGCCCAGCAGATGGTGAGCTGACAGATAAAAGCACATATCTTCCTGCCTTGAAGGCGGGGGATATAGTGGCAGTGTATGGCATCAATGACAAGAACGGCTATCAGAAATATCTCGTACTGGAGAGGATGATAAGCCTATGAGTATATTACCAACATTTGTAAACGCGGAGATTGAGGAAGAGCTTGAAAAGAGTCCTTCTTTGACCGTCCCGAAAGAATACGGAATAGATTTTGATACCGGACAGATGACCGGGAAAATAGTAGAAGGTAAGGAAGCCATAAAGGTATGGATATGGAACTGCCTTCATACATCACGTTTCCGGTACGGGATACACTCCTGGGATTTCGGATGGGATCCTGAGGAATATGTGGGAAAAGCCGTGACTGCCGAATACATTCAGGCGGATGCACAGACGGAGATCGAGGAAGCATTAATGATGAACCCCTACATCACCGGGATTGATGATTTTAATGCCGTAAAAGAAGACGATCGCCTGACAGTCACATTTACAGCATTAACAGCATTTGGTGATGTGGATATGGAGGTGAGCGGGGATGTATGAAGATAAGACATACGCATCCATCATGGCAGACGCCATGGATGAGATAGACGACAGTGTCCAGAAAAGTGAAGGGTCACTGACCTATAATGCTATATCTGCATTGTCATTTGAAATAAACAAGCTCTATCAGCAGTTAAATTATATAGTGGAGCAGTCGCATGCCGAGACTGCCGATATCGATAATCTGACCAAGATGGCGGCAGACCGTGCTGTATATCGTAAGATGGCAACACATGCGGTCGTTAAGGTCGTAGCTGATGCAGAACTCAGTACAGGGAACAGATTTTCGTTAAAGGGATACAACTATATCATCCAGGATGCTATAGAGGGTGAGACATTATCATATACAGCACAGGTTGAAGAGACAGGATCCGGAGCGAATCAGCTTTTAGGTGCTCTGACACCTATTGATTATGTAGAAGGTTTAGGTACAGCGAGCGTCACAGAAGTGCTTGTTCTGGGCGAAGACGATGAGTCGAGAGACAGTCTTTATGAAAGATATCTGAAATCATTTTCCACTGAAGCATTTAGCGGAAATATAGCCGCATATGAGCAGGAAATAAGTGAATTTGATGGAGTAGGCGGATGCAAGGTCTATCCCATTTGGAATGGTGTAGGAACTGTCAAATGTGTGGTTATTAGCTCGGGATATGGAGCGATTTCAGAATATCTCGTAAATCAGATACAGGAAGCGGCGACACCTTCGGGAAGCTCGAGCGGATCCGGATTCGCTCCAATTGATCATATAGTTACCATCGAATCTGTAAAAGAGGTTACGGTGGATGTATCTACATCGATAACGTTATCAAACGGCTATTCGTGGGATAGTGTGAAAGATGATGTAAGTACGGCTATAAACGGCTATTTTAAAAGCCTTGCTCAGACATGGGGAGATGGAACAGAGGAGGATTTCGTAAGGATATACATATCAAGGTTAGAGAGCACGGTTCTTGATGTCCCTGGAGTAATTGATATCCAGGGAACCACCTTGAACGGAGTAGGCCAGAACCTTGATCTTGAGTCGGATGAGATTCCTGTTCTTGGTGAGGTGACAAGAGTATGAAAAAAGTAATACCAAAAGTACTACATTATTTTCCACCACATATAAAGAACATAAAGGAGTTTGAAGAGATCTCCAAAGCGTACGACGCTACTATCGGAACATTATGGACCGATATGGGCGTCGTTTTTGATAACAATTTCTTTGACACGATGGATGCCGAAGAATGCAGCAGGCGTGAA
>OCTX012271854.1_pt1 | contig 36462 bp, 28 predicted proteins | sample 1539691 | NCBI WGS metagenome assembly OCTX01 (sample SAMN02144231, study PRJEB22623) | gut metagenome | biome: sheep rumen | host: Ovis aries | place: New Zealand
CTTTTCTTTCGCTGCCGCGTATTTCTCTTTTACCAGCTCCTCGACTTCGCCGACGGAGGTGGGCATCTTTTCTTTCGCTGCCGCGTATTTTTCCTTTACCGTCTCTTCCATTTCGGTGACGGAGGCCGGCATCTTTTCCTTTGCCGTGCCGATGACAGCGCCAAGCTTATGCTTCAGGGTGCCCATCAGGGATTCGGGTACGGGTGCGGGCTCCCGCTCAAAGCCGATGATCATGCCGCCTTTTTCTGCGTAGTAGGAGCACAGGGCGGTATTTTTCATGATCTCAATGGGAATGTCTTTGCCGTATTTCTCCCTGAGTCCATCGGCAAGTGCTTCTGCTGCCGGCAGATTCTGTACATGGGAGATCATGACAAGGCCGCCGTTGTAGCCGTAATTGCCAAATTCATCGACCAGATATTTGATGGTCTTTGAGGCGCCTCTGGTCTTGCCTACAACCTGGATCTTGCCCTCTGCGTTGGCTCTTCCGGTAAAGCGCATGCCAAGAAGGCCGATGGCCTTTGCCAGGAGGGGATTCAGCCTGCCGCTGTCCACAAAGTTCCGGACATTTTCCAGCGTAAAGAACAGCTCGATGCTGTCACGGTATTTTTCCACATTTGCGACGGCTTCCTCCGCAGATACGCCCTGGTCCAGAATGCTCATCAGGTGACGGATGATCATGACCATCCGGGGACCGGTGGCCAGAGAATCGATCACGTAGACATGGCGGTCAGGATGCTCGGACTCGTACATCTCCTTTGCAACCATGGCGCTGTTGTAGCTGCCGGAAAGCGTATTGGTGATGGTTATGCAGAAGACGTTCTCTGCATCGCCAAAACCGCTGATCCATTCTTCCGGAGACGGACAGGAGGTGGAATTCTTCTGTTTTGAGGCATAGATGGCGTCGATCATCGCGTCCAGGTCGGTCGACGGAACATCCGGCCACTCCTTTCCGTCCGCGAAGATATGCAGAGGCGCTACGGCATAGCGCTCATCGTCCATCTGAAGTAGATTCGAAGAGGAATCTGAAACTACACGATAATCCATAACTCTTTCCTCCCGGGGAAAACCGTCTGACAGAGCCGCGGCGCGGTCCTGCGCAGAATCCTGCAATTTTGTATATATATAAATATATCCGTTTTGTATATACGCGTCAAGAGTTTTTAAAAAACCGATAAGACGCTTTCCAAAAACTTATTTGCCATTTTCCAAAAACTGTACTATAATGACATATCATGATTTAAACGCCAAAAGTCTGAACCCGCGCCATGCAGGCATGGCGGTGGGAGAAAGACTTTATGGCGTGCCCCAGCATGAGGACGAAGTGGTGTCCTGGCACCACGAGAGTCCGAATGATGGGACGGATTGCGGGAGCACGGAGTGCGGAACAATCCGGTTAAATCATTATTGGTACTTTTGGCGAGTTAATTATATCCTGTAATAAATAGCATTGTGCTGTCTCTCTATTGCCTTATATGGGACTGTCTTTTCCGTCTGGCTTCCAGACAGGAGCAGCTGCGGGCACGGAGCAGATGGCGGAAACGGTTTGATTTTACCTGCCTGCAGGATGACTGACCTCTCCTTGTGAGATTCTTTTTCCTGCAGCTTCGGGAGTGGATAGAATGCGGACACCGATCGAAAATTTCCAGATGCCCAGATATCACGAGATCCCTACGGTGGGGCTCTACCTGGAGCAGGTCATCAAATATATAAACGGCGTACTGGAACCCCTGGGCTGCGTAGAGGTAACCTCCTCCATGGTCAGCAACTATGTCAAAAAGGGCTACATCCCCAAGCCGGTAAAAAAGCAGTATAGCGAATACCAGATCGCCTGCCTCTTCTTCATCGTGATCTCCAAGCAGGTCCTTTCCATGGAGCACATCCAGATCCTGCTGGACCTGCAGAAAAAGGACTATACCCCCCAGCGGGCCTATGACTACTACTGCCGCGAACTGGAAAACATGCTGTACTACCTGTTCGGCCTGAAGGGTGCGCCGGAGGAGCTGGACGCCTCCTATCCCCAGTCAAAAACCATGTGCCGAAGCCTGGTAATCTCTGTATCGCTGATCATTTTCATGAACCACAACTTCGAGGAGATCCGCCTTCGGAATGAGAGCGTAAACTTCAAGGTTCCGGATGAGCTTGCCGCGGATATGGCAGCCCTTCCATCCGGAGAGCTGCCGCCCGCCGTAATCCTGGGCGAAGCAGTTCCGGAGGACCCGGAAGACGTTCCCGAAGACGAAGGCGAAACGATCGCTGCCGACACGCCCGCCCTCGGCATATAAGAACACAAAGCATGCCGCACTGCACGCCAGGAGCATAAATTTTAAACCTCCGCCAAAAGAGTCCGGCCCCGTGAACGAACATGTTCACGGGGCCGGACTCTTTTCCGCTTTTATCGAAATATAGGGTTATAGGACAAAACGGGTTGTTGAGAGCCGAACAGTATAAAAGCACCCGTCCCCGGAAGACATTAAAGCGAACATTCTGCAGGCCCGATAGGACCGAAGCCGTTCGCGTAATGCCTTCCAGGGACGGGTGCGTCTGTCCATCTACGGACTACATTAAAGCAAACATTCCGCAGCCCCAACAGGACTTAAAACTGTTCGCATAATGTCTTCCGGCGGCAAACTGCTTAAACGGTATTGAACCGGAAAATGGCTGCGCCGTATGCCGGCAGATCGTAGTCGATATGGCAGGGCTGGTGGTCGCACTCGCCCTCGAATCCCTTGTAGGTCTTCTTTGCCGTATGCTCGCCGCCGTACTTGATGCTGCGGCTGTCAAGCAGCAGCTCGTAATTGCCCACCTGCGGTACGCCGCACTTGTAGTCCGGACGGGCAACAGGGGTGAAATTCACGACAAAGAGCAGGTTGTTCTTTCCGGTCTCAGACCAGCGGATGAAGCTGAAGATGCTGCGGTCCGCGTCGTCGGCATTGACCCAGGAGAATCCAAGGGCCTCGGTATCCCGGGCATGCATGGCCGGATATTTTTTATACAGGGTCAGCAGGTCACGGACATAGGCCTGCAGATGCTCGTTCTTCTTGTCCTCCAGGAGGAACCAGTCGATCTCTCTCTCCTCGCTCCACTCTCTGTACTGGCCGATATCCTGGCCCATGAACAGAAGCTTTTTGCCCGGATGGCCGAACATAAAGGTGTAGCCTGCCTTCAGGTTCTCGAACTTGTCATTTTCAAGACCCGGCATCTTGTTGATCATCGAACACTTCAGATGCACGACCTCGTCATGGGACAGTACGAGGATATAGTTCTCGCTGTAGGCGTAGGTCATGGCGAAGGTCATCTTGTTGTGGTTGTTCTTGCGGAAGTAGGGATCCAGCTTCATGTACTCCAGGAAGTCATGCATCCAGCCCATGTTCCACTTGAAGGTAAAGCCAAGGCCATCGTCCTCCACATCTCCGGTGACCTTCGGCCAGGCGGTAGATTCCTCGGCAATCATCATGACGCCAGGGTTCCTGCCGGTGACCAGAGAATTCAGATGCTTGAAGAACTCGATTGCCTCCAGGTTCTGGTTTCCGCCGTATTTGTTGGCGATCCACTCGCCGTCCTTGCGACCGTAATCCAGATACAGCATGGATGCAACAGCATCGACGCGAAGTCCGTCGACATGGTAATCCTCTACCCAGTACAGGGCATTGGCCAGAAGGAAGTTTTTGACCTCCGGACGGCCATAGTTGAAGATCTTGGTGCCCCAGTCGGGATGCTCGCCCTGCCGCGGATCGGCATGCTCGTAGACCGCGTCTCCGTCAAACTCGACCAGGCCCTGGGCATCCTTCGGGAAGTGCGCCGGCACCCAGTCCAGGATAACGCCGATCTTGTTCTTGTGCAGGTAGTCGATCATGTACTTGAAATCCTGCGGCGTTCCATAGCGGGAGGTCGGTGCATAGTAGCCCGTGACCTGATAGCCCCAGGAAGCATCCAGCGGATGCTCGGCAATGCCGATCAGCTCGATATGGGTATATCCCATGTCCTTGACGTACTCGGCGATGCGTTTTCCAAACTCACGGTAGTTGTAGAAGCCCTCCGGATTCTCCTCACTGTAGGGATGCTTCATCCAGGAGCCCGGGTGCACCTCATAGATGGAAAGGGCGGACTCGTTGGGCGTGAATTTCTTCCGGTTCTTCATCCAGGCGGCATCGTTCCATTTGTAGCTGATATCCGCGATGCGGGAGGCCGTGCCCGGACGCTTCTCTGCCCAGAAGCCATAGGGATCTGCCTTGTACAGCCGTCTGCCATCCTTTGCGATGATCAGATATTTGTACAGCTGTCCCACGTATGCTCCGGGGACGAAGGTCTCATAGACGCCGATCTCCGCGATCTTCATCATATAGTTGGCGGTCTCATTCCAGCCGTTGAATTCGCCGATAACATATACGGCGGTAGCGTTCGGTGCCCATACGGCAAACCAGGTACCTTCCACGCCATTGACCCTGGCCGGATGTGCGCCCATCTTCTGATAGATGTCATAGTGGGTCGCATGATCAAAAAGATACTGATCCAGATCGGTAAAGATATGGGGATCCTGCCTGGTATTCTCGTGTGCCTCTGCTTCCGGAGCCGCCTTTACCTTTTTCGAGGACGCTGCTGCATCCTGCACCTGTCTGGCAGCCTCGGACACCACCTTCGAGGAGCTCTCGCTGACGATCTTTGCTGCCTCCAGCACACCCTCCTGGGCCTTCTTTGCGGCGGCTGTGAGCGTCTCGACCGTCATTCCCTTGCGGGCGGTCTCTTTTTTCTTTTCTGCCATATATATCTCCTTTCCTGAGCTGTATTCTCTATTGCCGCTGTACTGCGGTATCTGCCTTGGCAGATCTTGTGATTTCTCCAGCGCGGACCTGTGGAGAGGACACCATCCATTATTTTTACGTCATTTTTACGTTATCCGTATTTTAGATGCCGGATCTCCCGGGTCTTTTGGCATCTTCATCATATCACATGTCTGCCGGAAACAACAGAACAAACTCCGTGCCGTTCAGTCATTCTCCTCGTGAATCTGTGGAGGAGGCAGACGGTACAGCCGGTGTGCATTTTCCCAGAGGACCTTCTCGGTCTCTTCGCTTGAGATCCCCTTGATCTTTGCGATCATATCGATGACATAGGGAAGGTACAGGGAGGAGTTTCTCTTTCCGCGGAAGGGGACAGGGGCCAGGTAAGGACAATCGGTCTCCGTCACCAGATACTCCAGCGGGATATCCTCCACCGTCTCCTTCAGCTTTCTTCCGTTTTTGAAGGTGACAACACCGCCGACACCGATAAACAGACCCATCTTTACATATTCCCTGGCCAGTTCCCGGGAATAGCCATAGCAGTGGACCACGCCGCCCACATCCTCCAGATGCAGCTTCCTGGCCATCAGGAAGGTATCCTCCGCGGCGTCACGGCTGTGGATGATGACCGGAAGCTTCAGCTCCCGGGCCAGCTCTGTCTGCCTTTCAAACCAATACATCTGGACGTCCTTGGATTCCTTGTTCCAGTAATAGTCCAGGCCGATCTCTCCCACGGCCACGGTCTTTGGAAGCCGGCAGTACTCCCGCAGGATGTCCATCCGCTCCTCGGACAGATCCCCGACATTGTCCGGGTGGATCCCATAGGCAGCATAGAGGAACGGATACCGCTCCACAAGCACCCGGGTCTCTTCCAGACTCTCCCATTCTGCCGATACATTGACCGCCCGTGCGATGCCAGCCTCAGGGAGTGCATCCAGGAGCTCTTCGCGATCCTCGTCAAAAGCTTCTGCGTTGTAATGCGCATGTGTATCAAAAATCATTCAAGTCTCCATCTGGCATTCTGCCTTTTGGTAAAACAAAAGCCGGGATCATGCCTTTCGAAACGGCTGGCCTCCCGGCCATGCTGCGGTCTCAAAAGGGCTGCCGCACGAAACCTTAGTGCAGCAGCCCCTGGCTCAATTCTGTGCTTTATATCCTCAGCAGATCTCGGATCCGGAAGGCATCTCCTTTTCCGGTGTCATCAGGCACACGTTGCCATCCGCATCCTCGGCGGAGAGCAGCATGCCCTCGGACAGCAGACCTGCCAGCTTTGCGGGCTTCAGGTTGAGAAGGACCATGACCTTTTTGCCGATGACCTCCTCCGGTGTGTACCAGGCCTTGATGCCGGAAACGATCTGGCGCACCTGGTCTCCTACCTTTACCTGGAAGCAGAGCAGCTTTTTGGACTTTTTGACCGCTTCGCAGGCGATGACCTCACCTACGGCGAACTGAAGCTTTGCGAAATCATCGTAGGTGATCTCATCCTTTGGCTCCACATGGATCTCTGCCTTCTCCTCGGCGGCTGCCTCCTCGGTCTCGCCGGCAGCCTCCGCATCGCTGACGACCGCTTTTGCAGCCTCTGCTGCTACGGCCTCACGCTTTGCCTCGACCTTTTCCATGACCTCCTTGATGTCCATACGGGCAAAAAGGATCTCCGGCTTGTCGGTGACCTTCCCGCCGGAGGGATAGAGGCCGAACTGATCCAGTGTCTCATAATCCCGCAGGGAAGCGTTGAGCTGGGTCAGGATGCGGTCTGTCGTCTCGGGCATGAAGGGCTTCAGAAGAGAAGCACCGATGGTAATGCTCTCGACCAGGTTGTACAGGACCGTGGAAAGACGGTCTGCTGCTTCCGGATCCTTTGCCAGCACCCAGGGTGTAGTCTCGTCGATGTACTTGTTGCAGCGCTTAAACAACGTAAAGATCTCGGTGATCGCATCAGCAACGCGCAGGCCAGCCATCTTGTCCTCGACCTTCTGGGCCGTGCCGGTGACGACAGCCTTCAGATCCTCGTCCACCGGATCGATAACGCCCTTGTCGGCAACCGTGCCGCCAAAGTACTTGTTGGTCATGGCGATGGTACGGTTGACCAGGTTGCCAAGAGTGTTGGCCAGGTCGGAGTTCATGCGCTCCACCATCAGCTCCCAGCCGATGACGCCGTCATTTTCAAAGGGCATCTCATGCAGTACGAAGTAACGGACCGCATCCACACCAAACATCTCTACCAGATCGTCAGCATAGATGACATTTCCGCGGGACTTGCTCATCTTGCCGTCAGACTGCAGGAGCCAGGGATGGCCAAATACCTGCTTCGGCAGGGGAAGACCCAGAGACATCAGGAAGATCGGCCAGTAGATCGTATGGAAACGGATGATATCCTTGCCGATCAGGTGCAGGTCAGCCGGCCAGAATGCCTTGAACTGGTCGGTTCCCTCACCGCCGCAGTCATAGCCGATGCCGGTAATGTAGTTGGTCAGCGCGTCAAGCCATACGTAGACCACGTGCTTCGGATCGAAGTCCACCGGGATGCCCCACTTGAAGGAGGTCCGGGATACGCACAGATCCTGCAGGCCGGGAAGAAGGAAGTTGTTCATCATCTCGTTCTTCCGGGATACCGGCTGGATAAACTCCGGATGGGTGTTGATGTGCTCGATCAGCTTCGGCGCATACTTGCTCATCTTGAAGAAGTATGCCTCCTCCTCGGTGCGGGTGACCGGCCGGCCGCAGTCCGGACATTTGCCGTCCACCAGCTGGGATTCGGTATAAAAGGACTCGTCGGAAATGCAGTACCAGCCCTCATATTTGCTCTTGTAGATGTCGCCCTGGTCGTACATCTTTTTGAACATCTTCTGGACCTGCCGCTCGTGATCCTCATCGGTCGTGCGGATAAACTTGTCGTAGGAGGTGTTCATCATATCCCAGATGCGCCGGATCTCACCGGCTACACTGTCGACGTACGCCTTCGGGCTGACGCCCTGCGCCCCTGCCTTTTCCTCGATCTTCTGGCCATGCTCGTCGGTACCGGTCTGGAAGAAGACGTTGTAGCCCTGCATCCGGCGGAAACGGGCGATGCTGTCTGCCAGCACGATCTCGTAGGTGTTGCCGATGTGCGGCTTGCCGGAGGCATAGGCAATGGCTGTGGTAATATAATAATTTTCGTTATGTTTCTTCATTCATCTGTCCTCTGATTTCCATTTTTACCCGGCCGGCAGAGGGCTGCCATACTTGACCGGTCTGCGTCCGCGGCAGTTCCCGCAGTCCGTCTTTTTTATTCGTGCACCCGGATGCGGTTCAGGATACCGCCCGGAAGCTGTGCTGCCTTTTCGGCAAACTGTGTCTCGCTAAGGCACCCGGTCAGGAAGGCAAACTCGCCCGGAACAGACGGGATCGTGATCGGATCCACCTGCCCGAAGAGCGCACGGACAGCCTCCATCTTTTCGGAGGGTGTTCCCGCGACTCTGACAAAATATATGCCTTCTACGTCATCGATCTTCATGAGAGAAAGGGTCTTGCTGCTCCAGCTCATCATGATATTTCTGTGGAGATGCTTTGCGCAGTCCACCACGTCGGCCACGACAGCGCTGGCGGTCGGAAGCTTTCCGGCGCCGCTGCCGTAGAACATGGCATCTCCGAGAACGTTTCCATGGATAAAGATCGCGTTGAAAACACCGTTCACGCTAAAGAGCGGACTGTTGCTGCTGACGAGCATCGGGCTCACCATCGCGTAAAACTTGCCCTCACCCACCTTGCGGCTGGAGGCCAGAAGTTTAATGGCATAGCCCATCTCACGGGCATACTTGATGTCTGCTGCCGTGATCTCTGTGATGCCTTCCGTGTAGATATCCTGATAATTGACGGTCCGCCCAAAGGCAAGGGAGGAGAGGATGGCGATCTTGCGGCAGGCATCGTAGCCCTTGATGTCGGCCTCCGGATTCCGCTCCGCATAGCCGTTTGCCTGGGCCTGTGCCAGCGCATCCGCAAAGTCGGAGCCTTCTCTATCCATCTTTGTCAGGATATAATTGGTCGTCCCATTCAGGATACCGGTGATCTCATCGATCTCATCGGCAGTAAGCGAAGAATTCAGCGGACGGATGATCGGAATGCCGCCGCCGCAGCTCGCCTCGAACAGGTAGTTGATATCCCCTGCCTTCGCGATCTTGAGAAGCTCGGGTCCGTGTGCTGCCACCAGCTCCTTGTTGGAGGTGCAGACGCTCTTTCCCGCTTCCAGCGCGGCTTTGGTAAACTCATAAGCCGGATGGAGACCGCCCATCGTCTCGACGATGATGTTGACCTCGGGATCGTTCAGGATCACGTTGTAATCATGAACCAGAATCTTTTCCACAGGGTCTCCCGGGAATTCCCTCAGGTCCAGGACGTATTTGATGTTGATTTCATTACCGGCTTTTTTGTTGATGCTGGCCCAGTTTGTCTCGATAACTTCGACAACGCCGGAGCCAACGGTCCCGTAGCCGAGCACGGCTATATTAACCATCCGCTTCTATCCTCGCTCTCATCTGATCTCGTATTGCATGTATTGCTTTTTATTTCTGTTTTTCTTTTTTCTGCAGTGCCTGCCACTTCAGGTAGGCATTGATGAACGGATCAATATCTCCGTCCAGCACAGCCGCAGTCTGTGCTCTTTCCTCGTTTGTCCGCAGATCCTTGACCATCTGGTAGGGCTGCAGGACATAGGAACGGATCTGGTGTCCCCAGGCGATGTCCGTGACCTCGCCGCGGATGCCCGCCTCCTTCTCGGCCTGTTTTTCCTTCTCCAGCATGTACAGCTTGGATTTCAGGACCTGCATGGCCTTGTCCTTGTTCTGGAACTGGGAGCGCTCATTCTGGCAGGTGACCACGATGCCCGTGGGCAGGTGGGTGATACGGATCGCGGAGGACGTCTTGTTGATATGCTGTCCACCAGCGCCGCTGGAACGGTAGGTATCGATACGGATATCCTCGTCCCTCACCTCGATGTCGATATTTTCCTCGATATCCGGCATTACGTCACAGGATACAAAGGAGGTCTGCCGCTTTGCCTGGGCATTGAACGGAGAGATCCTGACCAGACGGTGCACGCCGGCCTCGGATTTCAGGTAGCCGTAGGCATTGGTTCCATCCACCTGGAACATGACCGACTTGACGCCGGCCTCATCGCCCTCCTGGAAGTCCAGCACCTCGAGGGTAAAGCCCTTGCGCTCGGCCCAGCGGGTGTACATGCGGTACAGCATGCCGCACCAGTCCATGGCCTCGGTTCCGCCGGCACCGGAGTTGAGCTTGATGATCGCGTTGCAGCTGTCGTACTCATCGGAGAGCAGCGTCTTGATCCGGACGTCATCCAGAGTCTTTTTGAAATCCTCCAGCATCTCCCGAACCTCAGGAACGATGGATTCGTCATCCTCCTCCTCGCCCATCTCGATCATCGTTTCGATATCTTCCTTTGTGGAGACCAGCTTCTGGTAGGTATCCCTGTCATCCTTCAGGCTGCCCAGCAGCTTTGTCTGCTTCTGCGCCTCCTCCGGATTGTCCCAGAAATTTGGCTCCTCCATTTTTCTTTCTAATTCTTCGATCCTCTGCTCTTTACTGGCGAGGTCAAAGTGAATCCCTCACTTCCACTAATGGCTGATCAAATGTCCGAATCTCTTGTTTCATGTTCTCGAGTTCGATTACCACCAGCTTCACCACCTTTCATTTTTAAAAAAATATTGTGCGGATCCTTTCGGATCGTTTGTCTGCTGTTCTATTGTGTTTCATGCATCCGGCGGCCGGTCGCCAGTTTATCGGCTTTGCCCGGCCGGCAGATCATCGTTTTGTTTATCTGTTTTGCCCATCCGGCAAGCCTTTATGCTAACCGCCGGATGCTTTGGATCATTTCTTCTTTCCGTGGCACTGTTTGTACTTTAGGCCGCTTCCGCAGGGACAGGGATCGTTCGGATAGATCTTCTTTTCCTTGCGCTTCTGGGTCTTGCTGACGCCTGCGTCGTCCTTGTTGGTGCCGGAGATCTCGGCGACCTCCTCACGCTCGACCTTCTGCTCAACGCGGATATGATAAAGCAGCCGGATCGTATCCTGCTGGATCATCGCGGTCATCTCGTTGAACATATCGTAGGCCGTCATCTTGTACTCGACCTTCGGATCCCGCTGGCCGTAGGCCTGCAGGCCGATGCCCTGGCGGAGCTGCTCCATGTCGTCGATGTGGTTCATCCACTTTTCATCGATAACACGCAGCAGGATGACACGCTCGATCTCACGCATCTGCTCTTCAGGGAACTCGGCTTCCTTCTCTTCGTAGAGACGGACGGCCTCCTCTTTGAGCTTCTGCTTGAGCTCTTCCTTGTTTTCGCTGCGGACATCCTCGCGGGTGATAGGCTTTATGGGAATGACCGGACCGATCATCTGGTTCAGCTCGTTCAGATCCCATTCCTCTGCATCTGTGCTCTCGCCGATGCAGGTATCCACCGTATTGTCGACGGTATCGTAGATCATCTTGAGAATGGACTCGCGCATGTTCTCGCCGTCCAGTACGCGGCGGCGCTCGCGGTAGATGATCTCACGCTGCTCGTTGTTGACACTGTCGTAATCCAGCAGGTTTTTACGGATGCCGTAGTTGTTGCTCTCGATCTTCTGCTGGGCCTTCTCGATGGAGGAGGAAAGCATCTTGTGCTCGATCTGCTCGCCCTCGGCAACGCCCAGGGACCGGAACACGCCCATCAGCTTCTCGGAGCCGAACAGACGCATCAGGTCATCCTCCAGGGAGATGTAGAACCGGGATTCGCCGGGGTCCCCCTGACGGCCGGAACGGCCGCGCAGCTGATTGTCGATACGTCTGGACTCATGGCGCTCGGTACCGATGACCTTCAGGCCGCCGGCTGCTCTTGCGTCGTCGTCCAGCTTGATATCCGTACCACGGCCGGCCATGTTGGTGGCGATGGTGACGGCGCCGGCCTCGCCGGCATGGGAGATGATCTCCGCCTCCAGATCATGGAACTTTGCGTTCAGGACCTGGTGCGGGATGCCCTCTCTCTTGAGCATCTTGGAAAGCAGCTCGGAGATCTCGATGGTGACGGTGCCGACCAGCACAGGCTGCTTCTTTTCGTGCGCTGCCTTGATCTCCTCGATGACTGCCCGGTATTTTTCCTTCTTGGTCATGTAGACCGCATCGTCGCGGTCCTTACGGATCACCGGCACGTTGGTCGGGATCTCGATGACGTCCATGCCATAGATATCACGGAACTCCTGCTCCTCGGTAAGGGCCGTACCGGTCATGCCTGCCTTCTTCTCGTACTTGTTAAAGAAGTTCTGGAAGGTGATCGTTGCCAGCGTCCGGCTCTCTCTCTTGACCTTGACGTGCTCCTTTGCCTCGATGGCCTGATGCAGACCGTCGGAATAGCGTCTGCCCGGAAGCACACGTCCGGTGAACTCGTCAACGATATAGACCTGGTCGTCCTTGACGATGTAATCCTGGTCTCTGTGCATCAGGTTGTGCGCCCGCAGCGCCAGGATCGTATTGTGCTGGATCTCCAGATTTTGAGGATCGGAAAGGTTGTCGATATGGAAGAACTGCTCGACCTTGTGCACGCCCTGCTCGGTCAGGGTGACGAGCTTGTCCTTTTCATTGACGATGAAGTCGCCGGTCTCGGTGATCTCCTCGCCCATGAGAGCTGTCATCTTGGTGACCTCGCCGGAGGCCTCGCCCCGCTGCAGCTGGGTAGCCAGGATATCGCAGGTCTCGTACAGCTTGGTGGATTTTCCGCTCTGACCGGAAATGATCAGAGGTGTTCTCGCCTCATCGATCAGAACAGAGTCGACCTCGTCGATGATGGCGTAGGCCAGATCACGCTGCACGAGCTTTTCCTTGTAGATGACCATGTTGTCACGAAGATAGTCGAAACCATCCTCGTTGTTGGTGACGTAGGTGATGTCCCGGTTGTACATCTCCCTGCGCTCGTCATTCTTCATGGAATTCAGAACGCATCCGACCGTAAGGCCGAGGAATTCGTGAACCTGTCCCATCCATTCCGCGTCACGGTTTGCCAGGTAGTCATTGACGGTGATGATATGGACGCCGCGCCCTGTCAGGGCATTCAGATACGCCGGCATCGTGGATACCAGCGTCTTTCCTTCACCGGTCTTCATCTCGGCGATACGTCCCTGATGAAGGATGATGCCGCCGATGATCTGCACCCGGTAGGGCTCCATATTCAACACACGTTTTGCCGCCTCGCGGACAGTGGCAAATGCCTCGGGCAGGAGGTCGTCCAGTGTCTCTCCGGCGGCCAGCCGCTCCTTGTATTCTTTCGTCTTGCCTCTCAGCTCTTCATCAGAGAGCTTCTGCATCTCGGGACGAAGGGCTTCGATCCTGTCTACGATCGGGTAGATTCTCTTCAGCTCCCTCTGGCTGTGGGTGCCGAAGATCCTTTCGGATAATTTCATGTAATTTCTGCTCCTGTCTGCCTGTAAACTTTATGGAAGAGAAGGGTTTCGCATTAAACAATTCGTGTATAAATATTCTTCCGGGAATCGCTCTCGCTCTGTCCTCGCGCATCGGTTCTAAGTCGGAATCTAAAAGATTCCTCCAAGAACCGGCGCTGCGGATGTTCCCTTCAGAATATTTATACACGGTTTTTGCTTAGTGCAAAACCCCCTCCCTATTTCTTCTGTGTGCTTATAGCCGGGGCTGCAATGTATGCTGCCTCAGGTATCCGGCTCGATCAGACCGTAGGTATTGCCTTTTCTCTTGTAGACGACATTGACCTGATCGGTATCGGCATTCATGAAGACGAAGAAGCTGTGTCCAAGAAGCTCCATCTGTACCGCTGCATCTTCCGGATACATCGGCTTGATGTCGAACTTCTTGGTGCGGACGATGCGGACATCCTCGCTCTCCATGTAATCATTTTCAATATAGGCCTTCTGGAAATTGGTTGCGCTCTGCTTCTTGTCTACGATTTTGTTCTTATATTTCCGAAGCTGCCGCTCGATGACCTCTTCCACCAGATCGATAGAAACGTACATGTCATTGCTCACCTGCTCAGAGCGGATGATCCGGCCCTTCACAGGGATAGTGACCTCGATTTTCTGTCTCTCTTTTTCAACACTGAGAGTTACGATCACTTCCGTGTCCGGCGTGAAATATCTCTCCAGCTTATTGAGCTTTTTTGTGATGTCATTTCTGAGTCCATCGGTGACTTCCATGTTCTTGCCGCTGATAATAATGTTCATAAGGACATCTCCTTTCGAAGGGCATATGAGCCCAATTTTTATTATCCAGGATGGATAAAATTATTATAACAATCCGTCTGTCAGTTTGCAACATTCCCACTTTAGCGGCTGATTGCCTATATGGCACATGCGCACCAGTTTCTATGCTGCATTCACCTGCCCGCATCCAAACCGTTATTTCCCGTTCATAGGACGCATACGCAGCGATTGCCGGTCCATACAGCGCCTGCGCTGCGCTTGTCGTCCGCAGTAAGCCGCGTGCAGCTACGGACGGTCCGCGTTCAGCGCGGCGTAGACCTCCCGCTTGCCGATGCCCCGGTCTTTGGCGACGAGCTTCATCGCTTCCTTGCGGTCGATGCCCTGGTCGGTGTAGAGTGCCATGTGCTCTTCCATGGTGAGGGTCTGCCAGGCGGCTGCTTTTTCCTCCCGGATGGCGGCAGGATCCCTGCCTTCGACCACCAGCACGTATTCGCCTCTGGGCTCCTGCTCCTCGTACAGGCTGACAGCCCCATCGAGGGTGGTCCGGATCACTTCTTCATGCTTTTTTGTCAGTTCCCGGCAGAGGGATATCTTGCGCTCTCCGCCAAGGCTCTGGCGAAGCTCTTCCAGCGTGCGCCTAAGGCGATGCGGCGCTTCATAGAGGACGATGGTCCTGGTCTCCCCTGCCAGTTCTGCCAGACGCTCCCGCCGCTCTTTTTTATCCATGGGCAGGAAGGCTTCAAAAGCAAACCTTCGGGTGGATAATGCTGACAGGGTCAGCGCTGTGATGCATGCTGCCGCTCCGGGCAGTGAGGTGACCTCGATCCCGGCCTCCGCGGCCTGACGGACCAGCTCCTCTCCCGGATCGGAGATTGCCGGCGTTCCTGCATCTGTGATCAGGGCTACCGTGGTCCCCTGCTGCATCTTTGCCACCAGCTCCCTGGCCTTTTCGTAACGGTTATTCTCATGATAGCTGGTCATCGGGGTATGGATATCAAAATGATTGAGCAGCCGGATGCTGTTTCTGGTATCCTCTGCCGCGATCAGGTCCGCCTCCTTCAAGGCGCGGACTACCCGGACGGTCATATCCTCCAGGTTTCCGATCGGGGTCGCGCATACGATCAGTTTTCCTGCCATTTAATCCTCCTTTGACGAGCCTCTTCCATCGCCGTAGATCTTCAGGATGTCGTCGGTGTATACGCCGGGCTCCCGGTAGACGATCAGCGGTTTTTCCACGGTCATGCGGGATCTGCCGCTCTTCAGCGCCTCGATCAGCACCAGATTGGGCTCCCGGTCGATATAGGGGTAGACCAGCTGCATGCGCTTTGGCTCCAGATGCAGCTCCCGCAGCACATCCAGGATCTCCGCCAGACGGAACGGACGATGCACCAGGTACAGTCTCCCCCGGTCCCGCAGCAGGGCTGCCGCCGACGAGGCAAGCTCCCGGAAGGTGCACAGCACCTCGTGCCTGGCGATGGCCAGTGCCGGATCCGGGTTCTGCAGCCCGTGGTCGCCGATCATGTAAGGCGGATTGCTGACAACAACGTCAAAAGAAGCCGCACCGAAGATCGATACAGCTTCCCGAATGTCACCCTGTACGATTTTTACCCGGTCGCCGAGCGCATTGTACTGTACGCTTCTGGCTGCCATATCTGCGCTCTCTTTTTGGATCTCCAGACCGGTAAAGGATCGTCCCGGCGTTTTCGCGGCCAGGAGAATAGGCAGAATGCCTGTTCCCGTTCCCAGGTCCAGGACATTCTCCCCCTTCTTTACCCGGGCGTACCCGGAGAGAAGCACCGCGTCCAGTCCGTAGCGGAAGCTCTTCTCTCCCTGGATGATGGAAAAACCATTCTGAAGATCGTCCAGTGTTTCTCCCGGTTTAAGCTTCAACGGTGTCATGGGTCGCTTCCGCCGCTCCTTTATTTCTTCTGGGCCTGCGGTTCCTGCGCCGGCGGCGCTTTTCACCGGTTCCGCCCTCGGCGGACGCACCCTCACCTCCGGATGCTTTCTCCGGATCCGGTCTGCCCTTATTTTCCTTTTCCGGAGCAGCCCCGCCGTCTCCGGCCGGCCGCTTTCCGGTATCGGCCAGCTCCTTCTCCGGTCTTCCTGCAGCGCCCTCCTGGCGATCCTTCGGCCTGCGGTTCCTGCGCCGACGGCGCTTTTCACCGCTTCCGTTCTCGCCGGATCCGCCTTCGTTTCCGGCCGTCTTCTCCTCTGTACGGTTCTCAGCAGGAGAATCTTCCGCCTCCGCGGCAGCCTTCCTGTTCCTGTCTCTACGACGGCTGTTTTCCTTCTGCTCGCCTTCCTGCCGATCGCCCCTGCTGCCTCTGCGGCCTTCCGTACGCTCCCGGTCTCTTCTGCGTCTGCCGGATTCGCTCTGCTCATGCTCGGAAACGAACTGTGTCTCCTCCGTATGGACATGCTCTGCAACGACCAGCTCACCGTCGCCGGTGCTGACCGCGATCATTTCCATATCACTCTCGGTCTGGATAACAGCGGTTTCCTCCTCCGCATCAGCCGCCTGCTGAGCCGCGCGCTGTTCTGCTCTGCGCTCAAGCGCCTCGCGAATCGCTGCTTCCTTGCCCTTCTGTCCGCCTTTCTTCCTCTTCAGGATCAGGCTCAGCTCCTCGGCCGGGAATTCCTCGATCTCCTTGTCGTCCCCCTCCTCGATCAGCACGCGCACCCTCTGGCGCAGCACGTTGACCGCGTGGACGTCGCCGATCCTGCCGTCTGGCGTCTCGACGGTATCGCCAATGCCCGGCAGCTTCTGGTTCAGGTATTCGTAGGTGTCCTCTTCATTCTTCAGGCAGCACATCAGCCTGCCGCAGGCACCGGAGATCTTCGTCGGATTGAGGGACAGGTTCTGCTCCTTCGCCATCTTGATGGATACCGGTGCAAAATCGGACAGATAGGTCGAGCAGCACAGAGGCCGCCCGCAGATTCCGATCCCGCCGAGCATCTTGGTCTCATCCCGCACGCCGATCTGCCGGAGCTCGATCCGGGTCTTGAATACGGAAGCGAGATCCTTGACCAGATCGCGGAAATCGATGCGGCCGTCCGCCGTAAAATAAAACAGAACCTTTTTGTTGTCAAATGTATACTCCGCCTGGACGAGCTTCATGTCCAGCCCGTGCTCGCGGATCTTCTGCTGGCAGATGCGGTAGGCATCCTTCTCGCGGGCATAGTTTTCCCACTCGGTGCGGACATCTTCCTCCGTCGCCATGCGGATCACCGGGCGTAGCGGCTGCACCACCTTGCTCTCATCCACCTCTCTGGCGGTCATGACGACCTTTCCGCACTCAACGCCCCGGGCGGTCTCGACGATCACCCTGGACCCGCGGGCCGGAGTAAACTCCAGCGGATCAAAATAATATACCTTCCCGGCATTTCGGAACCGGACTCCGATAATTTTTACCATGGTATCTGGCTGTACTCTCTTTCTGTCTCCCCTGCTTCACAAAGGGGGATGTTTCCTATATTTATCTCGCTCTGGAGTCCGCTTGAAAGGAAGATCCCGGGCGGCCAAAGCCTTGCTGCCGCGTGTAATTATCCGCTTCCGGCAGTCACGCTCTTCCTTTCGACTCCCGTATTCCGTTTTCGCAGATCGCTATCAGAATCTGGCATCGACGTCTTTGCTCATTTCGGCTCCCGCGCTCAATTCTCGCGGATCGTCAGGAACAGAAGCTCCATCGTCAGATCAAAGTTGACGTTTGCGCGGAGCCGTTCCCCGGCCGTTGCGATTCCGTCGATGATCTTCTGCAGTCCCTCGTAGGAAGAATAGCGGGCTCTTTCCTTTACTGCATTGATCTCCTCTTTGAAGATCAGGGAATCCACTTCTCTGGTGGCCTTGAACAGCAGCACATCGTGGAACCACAGATTGAAGATCTCCAGGACGTCATAAACGCTGTTTTTATCCGCGCTCATGGCCTTTACCGTCTCTGTCATCTCGGCGATATCCAGACGGTTTGATTTTTTCATCAGCCGGACCGCGTTTTCCACCATCGTCATAAACTCCGACGAGCCTGCGATCATTTTTGCCTTGCCGATATTGCCCTGGGCAAAGGAGGCCTCGATCTCGGCCTGATAATCCGGCACATGCATCCGGTTCATCAGATACTCCCTGACCCGGCTTTCCTCCACCGGCTTCAGCCGCAGCGTCACACATCGGCTTGTGATGGTGGGAAGCAGCGCATCCGGGTTTTCGGCCAAAAGCAGGATAATGGCATAGGCCGGCGGCTCCTCGATGGTCTTGAGGATCGCGTTCTGCGCCTGCGGCGTCATTTTGGACGCATCGTCGACAATATAGATCTTGTATGGGCTTTCATAGGGCCGGATCGCCACATCCCCCACCAGCTGACCGCGGACATCGTCCACACTCACGGTGTTTGGCTTGTCATGGCGCACATAGATAATATCCGGATGATTCCCGCTGGCTGCTTTTCTGCAGGAAGGGCATACGCCACAGGGTTCGGCTGCATCGCCCCGCTCCCTGCACTGGAGCGTCTGCGCAAATGCGCCCGCGAGCATCTTTTTCCCCGCGCCTTTATCCCCGCCGATAATGTATGCGTGGGAGATCTTATTCATTTTTATGGCGTTCTGCATGTGGCTGACCACATCCTCATGTCCGACAATAGCTGCAAAGCCACGGGTCTCTTCTGTTCCCTGCATGATAGGATCTCCTTTCCCTGTCATATTCCAGTCTGATCTGCACTTTCATACAGATAAATCAATACATTGGTAATAAATAATTATACCATATTCTGTCAATCCCTGGGGTGCACATCCTGCGCATGTATCTGCAGGATGTATTCCTTTGCCTCGGCGATGACTTCGGTCAGCGGCCGGTCATTGTTGAAGAACCGGCGGGTGATCCCTGCCTCCTGGATCTTCTCCTCGGAAAAATCCACGCCATCTGCCAGAAAACGCCGGCACATCTCGTCGTATTTGGGCGGATTCTGCTTTTTCTCTCTCTTCATCGCCCGCTCCAGACGCAGACCATCCTCTGTCTCGATATAGATCGGAACCATAATCTCCTGCCCAAAATGCTCGAGAAGCCTGCGGTAGGATTCCAGAGTTCCGATCCCCAGGTAATCCCGGCTGTCCAGATCCAGCTGTCCCTCGTCCGCCGTAAAATAATACCAGGGTCCGTAAACGGTCTGGTAGACCCTTTCCTCGATGATCCTTCCCTCCCGGCGCAGTCTCTCCAGGCCGGCCTCATCGGTGAAGTGATATTCCTTTCCGTCGGTCTCGCCCTCCCGGATCGGTCTCGTGGTATACAGAACCAGCGGAGAAAGATCCAGCTCGGCGTCCTTCAGAAGCTCCCGGTAGACATGATCCTTCCCGGTCGCGCTTTTTCCCATGATGTAAAACAGTCTGCCCATGGCCTTCTCCTGTCTGCTCTGGCGATGTGCCTGTACTTTTCATACTGGCTGTATCACTCCAAACAACTGCCTGCTTCGATAAATACACCTGCAATTGTTTATCCAACTTTTATTGTCCAAAAACGGCTGCCTGCCCGGACGGTACACCTTCAACGGTTACCCGGTCACCATCGCCCAAAAACGGCTGCCGATAACGACCGGAACTTCGTTATGGCAGCCGCTGTCAATTCAGCTTTCCGGTTTTTTTAGATTCCTTCCTCTGCCTGCTTACGGAGGATCTCCACCTGCGCGGCGATCTCTTCTTTGGCATCCTCCATCATCTCGTCCCAGCCGTCCACATAGTCGAAGGTGACATCATCCTCTTCTCCCTCTGTGATCCGGCGGACATACCCTTCAAGGAGGGAAAAGTCCTTCTCATAGCAGTGGAAGCTATTCGCCCGGTGGGTGTAGGTGCCCATGGCCACGCCAAGACTGTCCGCGATGCGCTTCTGCAGCATGATCAGCGCAAACGCATTCATGTATGCTGCCTTGCATGCGTCATTTGAGCGGAACAGGACCTTGCAGAAGAGGGCATCCTCTCCATTTGCGTTCTTCCGGATAAAATACTGGATGTGCTGCAGGCATGCAGGATCGTCACTTCCCATATCCGCTTCCTTGTCACGGATAGTCATAACTGCACGCCGGCTGCTGGGGTTGCGTTTCAGCTCATCAATAATAAAAGGAACCTGATCCTGATATCTGTCATGGTACGTATAAGTCCAATTCCCGCAGGCGATCTCAAAATCCAGGATGCCATCCAGCATCTCCTGCCGGTACTGCTCCAGCTCCTTCGGTCCTCCGATGAAACATTTGCTGATCATCGGCTCTGCCAGCGGCTCCGCGACGACAAACGTCATGGAAACCTCCTTCTGCCGGGTATTCCAGTCCGCACAGTCCGTAACTGCCCCTTCCTCCTGCAGCCGGATCAGAGCCTCATGATACGCCTGCGGCAGCGTTTTTGCCTTTACCAGAATCTCTTCCATATCCATCATCGTTTATCTCTCCTTCTTTCGGAATTGCAGTCTCCTCCACCTAAAAATACGGGAGGACAGGCTGCGGATAAACGGTCTCCTCCGCAGACCATTATTCCCCATGATACCACATGTCATTCTCGAATAACAGGCTGATTGCCGGCTTTTATCGGCTTTTTGTCTGCTTTTTTATCAGGCAGATCATCGATCCCTCATTAGATATATCATCGCTCTGTTACTCAGCATATCGCCAGCATGAAGTCTGGCAGATTATCGGCCTGCTGTTTATCATATCGACAGCCTATAATTGAGCATAACATCGATCTGTCTTCAGGCAGATCCTTGACCCGTTTTCGGGCATCTCGGCAACCTACCTTCAAGCAGATCCTTGACCCCTTTTCGGGCATCTCGGCAACCTATCTTCAGACAGATTGTCAACCCGTCACCCCACATATCGCATACGCAGCCTGCATCAATATTTATATAAAAAAATTAAAAAGTCTCTAGGATCGCAAAATCCTTGCTTTCCTTCGACAGCTGAAACATGAGCTTCTGCATCTCTGCACGGTTCAGATCTCCACAGATCACCAGTTCAAACGTGACCGTACCTGCATCCTTATCTTCATAGGTCAGCTCCATCCGCTCCATATTGAAGCCGCGGTCTCCGATCATGCTAAGGATCGTGCTCATCGCGTTCGGCCGGTCCTCCCGGGTAAGCCGTACCCGCACCCGGCTGCAGTCCGGGGCAATGGCCAGATCACCGAACAATTCCTGAAACAATCCTGGTGTCCAGTCATACAGCAGCCCATACTGATACATCCGGCTGGTCTCCATGATCTTGCGTACGACCGCAAGATAACCTGCTTTTCTGTCCTCCGGGATTCCTTCACCAAGACGGGACAGGATCGCCTCCTCCCGGTCTGCCCGGAAGATATCAAAAGAACCTGCCTCCTTCTTTGCCCTGGCAACTTCATAGGATGCGTTCAGACGACGCATCAGCAGTTTACGGAGTTCAGGATCTATCGCATCAATTTCTTCCCTGATCTTCTCTAATTCCATCACGAATCCTCCTGCATCCATCACAAGGCAAATCAGGCAGCCTGCATGGACCCTCGTGCAAAACATAAATCACGAGAATTATAGCACAGACTGCCATAAAATTGTCTACCTGCAGAAAGTTAGAAAGTTGGCATTAGAAATATAGGGAGTGATAAAAACAGGCAAAAGTGCAATACCCTCATTTTTACTCGGAGCTTGTCACAAATTCATTCCGTTTTTCGTTATAATATGCAGAACGTTCTAAACCAACTGAAAAGAGGTGTTTGTATGCCAGCTCATAAGGACGATGTTGATACTGTCGTATCGCTCTTCCAGCTGTATGAACAAAAAATGTACCACATTGCCTTTGCAATTTTACATGACTGCCATCAGGCAGAGGACGCTGTAATGGATGCCTTTGTCCGCCTCCTGGAACGCAAATACAGGATAGGCGACCCCGCTTCACCAGAAACCAAAAGCCTTGTAATACAGGTGATCCGCTCTTCAGCAATTGATATATACCGGAAAAATCAGAAGGATCGGGAGAAGCAGGTTCTCGCAGAAGACCCTGCCGTTCTCTCTCCAGAAAAATCCGGCGAACTCGAATTGCCTTTCAGTGGAAACATAGAGCCAATAATCCGCAACCTGCCAGAGATCTATCGAGATGTAATCTGCCTCAGATACGCAAAAGAATTCAGCGTTGCCCAAACAGCCCAGGCACTTGGCATCCGGGAAGAAACCGTTCGAAAAAGACAGGAACGTGCACTTCGGATGTTAAAAGAAAGCAGGATCTAAAACGGAGGTTTACTTTATGGAAAACAAGAAATATTCATTTGATGAAAAATCATTCCCAAATTGGACCGTTGAAGAATTTGATCAGATTCAGGAAGAGTATGTTTTTTCTAACCGTTATCGCCATGGAATAAGAAAGACCGTTCGTTCTTACCGAAAAGCATTGGCACGCCGACACTTCGCCCAGGCGGCAGCCGCCATCGTGGCCATCGTTGCCCTGCCGGTCGGCGTATACGCCGCAGTGAGCCACGCCAACTTCTTCCGCAATGCATTTGGCGATGCGGGACGGAAAAGTACAGCCGCACATGAGGAAATAATGGACACCGGAAAAGGCACACAGGCTACCGTTGTCTATCCTGAGCGAGAGTATGTAAACGTTGACGAGGATGCCGCCGAAGCGCTTATCGGAGAATATGTGAGTGATGAGCCTGTTTCCGTGCCGATCAATGACCACACACTGACGATTGATTCCGTTGTGTGGGACAAAAACGCCATCGTCATGGAATTTACGCTTGACTGTCCAACCGGCGTAAAGGCCCTGCGTTATGACGCCTTGATGAACGAGGGGAAAGGAGCTTCTTTTTCAGAGGAATCCACTTTCTGCTTCGGCGTCAAGGACACTGCCCGCTCCATTTATGTTGATCTGGACAGGACCACGGAGACATCGCTCCATGGATATTATTACGGTGTGGACGCCTTTGGTGATTTTCATGCAGGGGGCGGAGAGCCCGTCCTGGAGATCGGCTACGCGGATGTTCCTTACCAGAAACTTATGGAAGACGCCGAAACGGCCGATGTGCTGAATAGTATGGAAGTGGCCCTTCCAACTGTAAATCCAGTAGCAATGACCAGTTTTTCCTCCAGCACCGGCGGGACCTTAGAGCTCTCCCCTATAAGCCTGCAGATCGACATGGGAAAAGGACTGGGGCTGTCAGAGATGGATGCATATGATCCCTATTATTTAGAAACCATAATCATTGAATATGAAGATGGATCTGCCTATACGGTACTAAGCGGACCTGATCATATTGACAATACCGCATACCTCATTGGAGGACTTGGTGATTCCCAGACAGAAATAGCCATGGTCTTCAACCGCCTGGTCGATCCTGCAGCGATCCGGCAGGTAACGGTGAATGGGATCAGTTACACGGCTGAATAAACAACCTGAAATATGCGGAAGGAACGAAATATTCCACTCTCACATTCTTGGAGATGGGAAGAAACGTCCCCTCCTCACACCCTTGGAGTTGGGATAAAACGTCCCATCCTCACATCCTTGCAGATAAAGACATGCGCCGGCTGCTCTCTGCCGGCGCATGGATGACTTGAATTTGATGTGGCTTGAATCAAGTCACTCCTTGGCTGGCCTCCGCAGCTACGTGGATGACTTAGATTTGATTTCGCTGGATTTGAGTCACTCGCCGGCTGCTCTCTGCCGGCGCATGGATGACTTAAATTTGATGTGGCTTGAATCAAGTCACTCCTTGGCTAGCCTCCGCAGCTACGTGGATGACTCAGATTTGCTTTCGCTGGATTTGAGTCACTCGCCGGCCGCTCTCTGCCGGCGCATGGATGACTTAAATTTGATGTGGCTTGAATCAAGTCACTCCTTGGCTGGACTCCGCAGCTACGTGGATGACTCAGATTTGATTTCGCTGGATTTGAGTCACTCGCCGACCGCTCTCTGCCGGCGCATGGATGACTTAGATTTGAAAAGATTTAAATCAAGTCACAACTTCCAGGAAAGATACTTTTAAAACGATTTTTAATCCTTTTATCCACTAATATAATATAGAAGAGAATTTATTATGGCTGCCGCACAAAGCTGTTTTTGTACTTTGTGCGGCAGCCTATCTTACTTATTTCTGGTTTTCGTTTTTTTCTGTGGATTCTCGGCCGGACAGCATGGTTTCTGCTGCTACGCCGGCCAGGATCATTCCTGCTCCAACCATCCCTGCGGGGGAAAGGCGCTCGTGGAGGATGAGCCATGAAAAGAAGGCTGTCATTACAGAGCAGAAGCACATGAGGAGGGATACAGTCTTTGCGGGGATCATCTGCAGCGCCCGGTTCTGAAGCATATAGCCTCCAAATGTACATCCAATTGCCAGATAAGCCATTGCCATCCAGACAGATGCGTCGGCCCCCTTCATTTGCAGCCCTTCTCCACTGAGAAGGGCTCCTGCCAGGGCGACCAGAAAAGATGCCAATGTCTGGTACATGGTCATCACCAACGGCTCTGTTTTCTTGAGGGAATAGCGGAGCGACAGAACGCCTACCGCGGAGAACAAGGCGCATCCCAATGCCAGCAGCTCGCCAGCGCCAAAGCCGGCCAGCCCGTTCATCCCACATAGCAGATATAACCCGCAAACGGCAAGAATGATCACCAGGATCTCCGGCAGGGAGATCCTTCTTTTAAATGCGACCAGAGCAAGCAGGGGCACAAGGATTACGGATAGGGAGCGCAGGAAGCCAACTGCTGTCGCCGTGGTGTACTGCAGCGCCATGTTGCTGAGCAGATGAGATCCCGCGACGCAGATACATGGCAGTATAACCAGTGATACCCGGCAAGTGTGAAGATTCTGGACCAATCGTTTCCCAAACAACAGCCACATCACTGCCAGAGCAAGAAGGTACCGGAAGGACAGAAATGCATAGACGGGTACATGAGTGTAGGCCAGCTTTGCCAGCGGATCCCCAAGTCCGTATAGTGCACACTGAAACAATACCATTCCGCATGCAAGGAGCGAGCGATCTTTTGCTGAATTATCCATTTTGAGCCTCCTGCAGAGATTTATCCGGTTGTTGTTCTGCTCCAAAAGAAAGAGGCGACACTGAACTGCCGCCTCATCTTCCATTCTCTGTCTGCAGTTACAGGTCATACATTTTCTGCCTGCAGTCACAGGCATTCACTCTCTGCCTGCGGTCACAGAGCATATATTCTCTGTCTGCTGACACAGGCATTCATTTTCTGTCTGCTAACACAAGACATACAATTTCTGACTGCCGTCACAGGCATTCATTTTCTGCCTGCAGATGCAGGACATACTCTTTTTTATTAAAGGGTGTGTATCACTGGAACACAAGGTTCGGAAGGAATGTGACGATCTCCGGGAAGAGTGTGAACAGGATACAGAGTATGATCATTGCCGGCAGGTAACGGATCGCTTCCTTTGTTACAACACTGACCGGAAGCTTGGCCACTCCGGCAACGACGAACAGGCAGATGCCAAACGGCGGAGTAATGATACCGATCATCAGACCAAATACCATCAGTACACCGAAATAGACCATATCAACACCAAAGCTTCTCATGATCGGCATCATGACCGGTGCGCAGATCAGAACGCCGGAGCTGGTGTCAATAAAGCAGCCGAGAATCAGGAATACAACAACGCAGAGCGCCACAACGATACGGGTATCAAGAACGCCGATGTAATTGCTGACCAGGCGGTTGACCATCTGGGAGAGGCCTTCATAGGTCAGGATCCAGGTAAACAGGCTGGCCGATGTCATGATAATAAACAGCGGACCGCAGCCGGTAGCGGTTGCCTTAATGGTCTTCCACAGATTTTTGGGGGTGACCTTTTTATAGCAGATCCCCAGGAACAGTGAATACCATACAGCAAGGACTGCCGCCTCTGTAGAGGTACAGATACCGGAAACGATGGAGCCCATGATAATTACAAATGTAAACAGGGAAGGCAGTGCGCCAAGAAAACTCTTCCAGATGACTTTACCCGGCACAACAGTTGACGGCCAGTTTTTTCCATCTTCAGAAAAATGCGCCCGGAGCCAGACATTGATGCAGAGCGCGCCGCAGATGCAGATACCCGGCAGTACGCCGGCAACAAACATCTTTGCCACCGAGATATTGCCCAGCGTTCCGACCATGACCATGGCTGCGCTTGGAGGAATGATCGGACCGATGATACTGGATGCCGCAGTGATGCCGGCAGCAAAGCCAGGCTCATACCCGGCACGCTTCATCATGTTCATCTCAACCACACCAAGTCCGCCGGCATCCGCAATGGCACTTCCGGACATCGATGCAAACAAAGCCGATGTTACAGCATTGGCATAGGCCATACCGCCGCGGAACCGTCCCAGCAGGGCTGTAACGAAGGTAAAGAGCCTGTCGGTTATTCCACATGTATCCATAAGCCGTCCGACAAGCATAAAGCCCGGCAGACAAAGCAGGGTAAACGAATTCAGATAGCCCAGCATGTTTGTGGCCATCATGGTCGGATTCAGGCCTGTCTTGAACAGCCAGAATATCGCCGGAAGGCCGAGCGCAAACATAACGGGAAATCCGGTAAACAGGAAAAGGAAAAAGAGGACCAAAACCAGGATCATTCCACTACTCATTGCTCTTTTCCTCCAGTTCATCCATAAAGTGGTCTACACTTGCCAGGGACTCAGCGCGGCGGCGGTCCTCCTCGGCCTCGTTCTCCTTGTCGCGGAGCTTCTGCCGTTCTGCCCAGCAGTTGTATCCGGGGTAAAGGTCATTCAGGAAATCCAGCAATATGACCAGGATCATATAGATGGACATAAAGATCATCGGAATGTAGTAGATCTTTCGTGAGATCTCCAAAGCAGGCGTGATCAGCCGAACCGATGGATACAGCTTGATCAGCGCGTAGGTGATCGTAACCAGGAAAAAGACTTCCATGATCCGCACGATCCAGCTCTGAACCACCTTTGCAGTACCTGTAAGCTTCTGGGAAAGAAAATCGGCAACCACATGTGATTTGCTGACCGTAGCCAGACCAGCCGTAAAATACGCAAGCCAGACCAGCATGATGCAGCACACTTCTTCTGTCCACGAAAGAGAATTATTGAATACGTAGCGGGATACGATTCCCAGGGTGACCACCACGATCGTGACCGAAAGCACGATGGCAGAAATCACCTCAAGCACATCATAGGTGAACATCTGTATCTTGTTTAGTATTTCAACGATTTTTTTCATAAGGATAGGAACCTCCTGCCCTCGTGCCTGAAGTGAACAGTGCGGCCCGACAGACACATAAATGACTGCCGGACCGCAGTCCTTATCAATTCAGTTTCTCAGTCTGCATGTATATCTGTCTGTTTCTTTGCAGAAAGCAATGCTTAGCTGCCTGCACGGGTCGCTTCAACGATCTCGCGGCACTTGTCAAACAGACCGGCTTCCCATACGCCTTCTTCTTCCTGCTTGTAAGCATATGCAAAGGTGATCTCTGCCCATCTTTCTGCTTCTTCCGGGGAAAGGGTGATGGTCTCCACGCCTGCTGCCTCCCAGTTGGCCCTGTTTGTTGCCAGAGCATCGTAGGTCAGCTCGGAGTAATAGTCGCCGGCATCCTTTGCGCACTGGACGATCAGCTCTCTCTGTGCATCGGTCAGTCCGGTCTCATACAGGTCATTATTCATGTAAACATACATGGAGTCAGCACCTGCATTGAGCTCAAGCACATAATTGGCCGGCTCATAGAAGCCCATGGTCCAGATGGCGTCCTCAGTACACCATACGGCATCAATAACGCCCTGCTGCAGGGAGATCAACGTCTCATTGTAGGCAACGGGTGTTGCGTTGAAGCCAAGGGAGTTGAACATTTCAGTGGTGGATGCTACCGGAGGAACACGAAGCTTAACGCCGCTGCAGTCTTCCAGCTTTTCGATCTTGTTTTTGGAAGCAATGGCTGTGCCGTTGCGGAACCAGTTATTGGTGAGGATCTTAACATTTGTAGATTTTGTGAATTCATCTGCCCATGCTGCATAGACATCACTGTCCATAAGTGCTGCCAGCTCATCACGGCTTCTGGTCAGGAACAGGGGGGACATAGCGCCGGTGTTGATGCCAAAGGAGCCCATCAGGTTTGCCTCAAGGAACAGATCCAGAGAGCCCTGTCCGAGCATTTCCATCTGGTCAACGGAAGCACCCAGCTGAGAATTCGGGAACAGATCGATCGTGATCGCACCGCCGGAACGCTCAGCAACGATATCGCACATATACTGGGCTGCCTGAGTGGAAATATCCTCAGGCGCACCGCTGGTACCAAAGCGCAGCTTCAGCTCAGGACCGTAATCTACATCTGCAGCAGCCTCAGCCTCCTCGGCAGGTGCTGCCTCGCTGGAAGCAGAAGCCGCCTCCTCGGCGGGAGCTTCCTCCTCTTTGGCGGCAGACTCAGCCTCTGCAGCGGGAGCCGTGCTGGAAGCTGCTGAACTGGAGCTTCCGGATCCGCAGCCGATCAGAGCAGAAGAAATCAGGATCATGGAAAGAATGAGGCTAATTACGCTCATCATACGCTTCGTTTTCATAAGTATCCTCCTTTACTTTAAAGAGTAAATGTACCGTTGCCTGCTCCCGTCAGGCTGGTTACGGAAAAGCAGCTTTGCGTGGGGCATTCTCAATCAAGAAGCGCAAAGTCATTTTCCATAGTCTGCAGGATCAGCTCCTGCCATGCCTTTTCCGGGAAGACAGCGTAGGCCATCTCCAGATATTTCTGACAATCTGCATTCCTGCCCAGATGGTGGTACTGCTTTGCAATGCGGTAATAGGCAGTCGCCTTTTCTGAAGCGCTTTTTGTCTTCTTCGCAGCTTCCTGCAATTCAGCAATATGATCCGTCCGGTTAAGAATATAGATGTCTGTCACCAGGCGGGCTTCCGCTGCCGCTCTGGCATGACGCTTATTTCTTTGCAAAGCTTCACAGACCTGTTCAGCCAATGAAGCATCTTTTTCCTGCACGGCAAAATTCAGTGCCTGGTTGTTAAACTCCAGGAAATCCTTTTCCCGCATAGGCATGACCGAAAGCTGTCGGATCAGATCCGCAGCCTCCCTGCGTTTATCCCATTTAAGGGCGCCGATAAGCTCTTTCTGTTTCAGCTCATAATCATGATAGATCCGTCTGCCTGTGTCGCAGAAAAGATGCGCTCTGTACGTATCATAATCAGCCTTTTCCAAAAGCCAGGCCGTCTTGCGGTCAAATGCCTGTTTTCTCTGATAACGATACAGGTAGAGCACCGTACCGGCAAAGATGACGAGGATCATGATGATTTGCCGGTATTCCAGTAAAAACTGTCTCATCCGGAGCCTCCTGCCCAAAACGGGTCATACCCGCCGGACCGTAAAGGGCCCGGCGGATGCTGATCATCAGTGAACGCCGTCAAGAATAGCGCCTTGCTCCTTCAGGATCGCCTGCATCTCTTTTACGTACTTCTCGTCTTCGATCTCACGCGGTGTAACACCATACTTTACACAAAGGCCTGCGGCCACGCCGGCAGCCTGACCGGTAACGACGGTCTGCATCAGGAAGCGCATATAGGCGCCGCGGTCTGTGCTGACATGTTTTCCGGCTACCAGGAAGTTCTCGACCTTCAGCGGGACCAAGCAGCGATAAGGAATATCGCTTGTGCCGCCCTTGGGCGGTTTGCCGGCGATCTCGCCGTTGCCGGTGGTGATCGTCTCGTTTGTTGCCACATGGATCGCTCCTGCCGCGAACTGGTTCTTGCCGATGCAGTCGTAGAACCGTCTGCCCTCTACGACATCGCTGGCTGTGATCTTGTAGTCACCCATGATCCGGCGGCCTTCACGAAGCCGGAGCTCTGTGCCGATCCGGACAAGATAGGCGTTCTTAAAGCCGGGCATGTATTTGCGGAAGAATTTCAGTGCGATGATACACTGGTGGCGGCATTCGATCTCTGCCTTGGTCAGATCCCATGCGTCACAGCTCCAGATATTCGGAACCTGGCTGGAATGCTGCATATGTGCCTGGATCTCACCGCCCTCACGCGGCATCAGGAAGAAGCCGACGCCAGAATACGGATGCCAGTCGCCGTTCTTCAGCGCTTCGTCCATGATCTTGAAGAATCCGCGCAGGTCACCATAATCCATGATATTTGTTATCTTGCGCATGATCTCATAATGTTCCTCAAGAGATCTGGGCGGATAGTCGCCGCAGGTTCCCTCTTCCGGTCCGGAATAGAGGATCTGATCCGGATTCTCATGGACATACTTGATCATCTCATCCCAGTCAACACCGCCCATGGTAAAGCAGATCGTCTGGGGCTCGCACTCTTCCCGCGGAAGAAGCTCATAGTCACAGCCGGCGCGGACAGCGATATCGCCCTCACCAGTACAATCGATGACGACCTTAGCCTCGATAACCAGACGTCCGTTGGCATTCTCAACAACAACGCCGTTTACCTTGTCTCCGTCTTTCTGTACATCGACGACCAGGGTGTGGAGAAGCAGATCGACTCCCTCCTCGGTCATGACTTCAAAGATCTCGAGCCCCCACCAGTCCGGATCAACATAGGAGAAGGTATATCCGGAATGGGTACGGTATTCATTCAGGTCATGGGGATATGCGTGGCCTTCCTTCAGCAGGCGGGCATGCATCTCTTCGGCAAAGCCGGCGATGACCTGCTCATTGTAGCCATTAAAAAGGTTTGCGTAGGAAAATCCTGGAGGTCCGGAAACATTCATCTGTCCTCCGAGCGCGCCATTGCGCTCGATCAGCAGTGTCTTGGCGCCGCCTCTTGCAGCGGCAACGGCAGCTGCAGTTCCGGCCGTACCGCCGCCGCATACAACTACATCGTACTTAACGTCATGTTTTCTCTCGTTTGCCATTTTTGCCCTCCTGTAAAAAAATCTTTTTTTATCCGTTCCAGATACGGATTATTTTTTGAAATCGTTAATGCTCTTTGCGATCGTGCCGTCCGGAAGACGAAGTGCCTCAACACAGCCTTCACTGTGGAGCGCCCAGGGAAGGATAATGCCGTCATGACCGCCGCGGCCGCCGATCGTCACGACTTCGACGTCCTTCGGTGTACGGGTAACAGGCAGCGGATGGCGGTTTGCCCAGGACTCCGGACGTACCGGCTTAAGACCACGGTCTCTTACCATGGCGTTATCATGGTATACATACTGGTGGATATGCTCCTGGATCATTTCCTTGGTATAGCCATCGCGTTTGAGCATCTGCGCATGGTCAGGCACAAGACAGAGCACCAGCGGACCAGGCATGTAGGCATTGTTGGAGCCCAGCGTCGTGCAGCAGTGTGTCAGTGTATCCAGAACATCGCCGCCGGTCATGGACAGGAAATCGATCACATCGTGGATCGGTTCTGCTTTCATGACGTAGACCGTGGTCGTCTCGGAATCATAATGATCTTCATTGATCATGTTCCACTGTGCCAGCTCAGGCTCCTCTGCGAAGCAGAACGTGAACTCTGCCTGAGACGCGATGCAGTCCAGATCGCATACACCTGGAACACTTCTTAATACGTTCATAATGACCAGATTGATGGCGCGGCCGATCGTCGCGTTCTCCGGCCAGCCCGGTCCCTGGCAGCCCTGTTTTCCGGAAATACCGATCTCCTGTGCGATCGGTCCGGATACGATGCAGAGATTTCCGCCGGGATGTGAGGTCGTTACAGACTGGTTGAAGTTGTAAAGCGGGCTGTTCAGTGCCTTGAATGCCGCAACCAGAACGGGCATCGCATGGGGCTTGCAGCCAGCCATAACAGCCGCGATCGCAATATCCTTTACGGTGATCTCCTTTCCGGAGGGACCAGAAGGATCGACCAGCTTGGTATCTTCCGGCCACGGACAGTACTCCAGCATCGCCTCATAGCGGCGTCTTGTCGGAGGAATGATCGGAAGGCCGTCACAGATATGCTCTGCATTGAAGTAATCCATGACCTCTTCCATATAGGCACCGGGCTCGCCTGCCTTGACATCGTCAAACTCAGGAACAAACGGGAGCAGACCATCCTTTGCAGGAGCGATCTTGTCCATCTTCAGATCGATGTGAGCCAGCTCTTTGAGCTTCTCGCCGTTTGAAGTAAGCGCGCCAAGAATGTAATCCCACTTCTTGTCGACCTCGGCTGCCACTTCCTCAACGCTAGAAGCCTGCATGATGTCGACCGAGCACATGCACAGATTTCCGGCACGGTACACGCCGACGCCTTCTGTGATGGCAGTTCCGGGAGGTGCTGTCATGTAAAGTGTCGGGATATGCTCGTTTTCCTCAAAGGCGATCGACAGAACCGTCGTAGATGAGGATGTTCCCATATCACCAAAGGCAGTAATGACAACGTCCGGCTTATACTCCTCGACCAGACGATGCGCCAGCTCAGCCAGCTTTGCCGCATTCTTTCCACGGACAGTCTCAACATATTCAAACCAGTTGGTATCATCGCAGCCGATCCCGCGAAGGCGTTCTCTGATGCGGTCGTAGACCGTATAGTAATTACAGAACCCCAGCTTCGTGTTGTTGTAGAACAGGATCCGGGCCTTCTTTAACTCTTCCAGCGACGGGCGCTTTGAAAGCTCGATTACTTTTCTTTCCTGGTAACCACGGGGATCCAGCAGCTTGCTGATTTCGCTCATACATATACCTCCTTCTTGTCTGCCTGCTCTCATCTCCAGGCTGTGTACAACCCCAGAGTATTCCTTTTGCTCTCCGGAACGCAATTCAATTTAAGGCAGACACCTTTTCTAAAATGGAATAATTTGACAAAAACATCAGTATTGTCGATGATATTTTGTGCATTTTCCCGATTTTTTCTCAAAATGACTGGATTTTTATGTTTTTTTAAGAAGTCGTCTTGCGTTCCGGAGCACCCCCTCCAGGTGCCGTTGCCTTGAAAAAAACTGAATACCAGGTATAATAGACATTAATTACGGATATAATTCAACAGTTCCCCTTCCTGTTTTCTGGCAACAACGACTGGAGACTCTAGGCTAAAAAAGGAGGGACAAAGTGCGTATTAAGAGGTAATTCACGATGAAAATTGAACGTTTGCAATGCTTTCAGGCAGTTTCTCTGTACAAAAGTTTCTCCAAGGCTGCCGATCATCTCTATATTTCCCAATCTTCCCTGTCCAAGCACATCAAAGCACTGGAGGATGAGCTGGGCGGCGCGCTGTTTATCAGGAAAAACAACAATACCGTCATGCTCTCGCCCTTTGGGGAATTTATTTCCAACGACATCAACAACATCATCGAAGATTACAACATTCTTATGGCTGCCGCTGGCAGCTACCGGATCAATCACTACAAAAAACTGTCCATTGCCGCCCCCTTGAACGTTGCCCACAGCGGGATCCTTACCCCTCTGACAGAGTTTGAGGCAAATCAGGGAAATTTCTTTATCGAGACCATGGAAAGGGAGCACTCTGCCCTCCGCCATGAGCTGGACATGCACCATGTGGATATCTGCTTCGGCTACCGGGAACTGCTCGGTGAACCGCAGGATTACCGGATCGTTCCCCTGTTTCAGGATCCTCTGATCCTGGTCACAAGCCAGGCCCAGGCAGCACAGCATCAATGGAAGGGAAAGCTGAGTATTTCCGCTCTCAGCAATATCCCGCTCTGCTTTCCCAGAGAGGATATGGAGATCTTCTCCTTCCTGATCAATGTATGCAGAAAAAGCGGCTTTGTCCCGCAGCTGACCCATTCAGATGTCCGGCTGGGTACGATCCGGCAGTATATCAAGACCGGCATCCGCTGCACGCTCCAGTTTGAGAGTCTGTCCCGCTCCAAGTTCCATGGGGATGAGTTCGTCTTCATTGCTCTGGAAAATGCGCCGACGCTCACCTACTGCATGTACATTGAGGCGACACAGACCAAGCAGATGAAGCAGCGCCTTGCCGAATATATGCTGGAGTGGTTCCGCCAGAACCGGACAGGTAAGGATTCTGTCTACAACGATGTCATCGGAAAAGAGGAATTTGAGGCATGAGCAGCCAGACAGAGCGGACCTTTTTTACGGCAAAAATGCCCTATACCGAAGAGACCTTGCAGCGATTTACCATTATGCAGTTCAACCTTTACCGGAGAAGGCAAAAGCTCCTTATCCAGGCAGCAGCCTTTGCGATGATCGTTGCCGGACTGCTCTTCGGTCTGCAGGACTGGAAGGGTGTGCTCCTTGCTCTTGCAGGCTGTGTCATCCTGACGAATATCTTTATCGTGCCAAAGCAGATCGCGCGGCAGGTCATCTCACGGTTCAACGGCCATCTTCCCGTCCTGGAGTTCCGGTTTTACCGCGATCACCTGAACGTCAGCGCCTCTGATATGCCGGTCTACTACGCCTCTCTGGACCGGATGGAGGAGGATAAAGACTATCTCTATCTGTTTCTTTCGGCAGAGACCGGATACATGATCCCCAAAGCTGCCATCCGCGGAAACGGCGGTTATCCGGCGCTGGCAGAGCTTCTGGAAGCAGGGGCCGGCCGCAGGGTACACCGGTACGTCTCCCTTACCACAGCTTCCCTCCGCACGATTCTGGAAGAGCTCCAAATACTGTCAAAATAATAAAAAGCGGTCGCGTTTCCTTTTCGGAATGACTGCCTTCCTGAATCTGAATTGAGTATCCTCTGTTCCTGGGGTAGACTTTTAGTAAGACAGGAGGTGCATGATGAACGGATATGAAATGAACTACGATGTAATCGTTTGTGGTGGAGGAACCTCCGGATTTTCAGCAGCAATCCAGGCTGCGCGAGGCGGAGCCAGTGTTTTGCTGATCGAAAAAACCGGTTGTCTCGGCGGTCAGCTGACAGTCTCTGGCCCTCCGGGATTTGCCTACGCCCGCCTCTTTAACTGCTTCGGACAGCAGGACAGCAAAGGCATCATCGAGGAGACTCACCAGCGGCTCTATCGGGAGGGCCATGCCCTGCCCCATTACCGGCCAAAGCACAGAGTCGGGGCCGCTTATACATTTTCTTACATTGATCCCGAATGGTGGATCCTCATGGCATTCGACATGTGTGAGGAGGAAGGTGTCACTCTGCTTCTCGACGCCCTGGTCACCGGCGCGGTCATGGACGGAAACCGCATCTGTGGCGTTGTTGTAGAAGACTGCGGCGGACGCCATGAGATTCACGGCAAAGTGGTGATCGACTGCACCGGCGAAGGCTATGTGGCCTCCTATGCCGGCTGCGAGATGTCCATGTCTCCCATAGACGTTCTGGAGCCCCACACCATCTGCTTTACGGCAGACGGCGTAGACTGGGACAAGCTTCTCCGCTATGTCAACCGGCATCCGGACCAGTTCAACTATAACCAGCTGCTCAATCCCAACGCTCCGATCACGCTGGAAGAGATCATGCAGGCCTATGAAAAGGCGATCGATCCGATGGAGCTTGGGGAACTGATGGGCTTCAACGACCTGCGTGAGATGGCCCTGCAGAACGGAGACTGGCACCCCTATTCCGGCGCAGGCTTTTTCCTGATGCCAAAAGAAGGCGGCAAAGTCCTCGCCCACTTCCAGCACTCCTCCCAGTGGGACAAAACGTCTCCCTATGACGCATGGGCAATGAGCCGCTGTCATATCGAATGCCGAAAGCAGATCCGGATCGCGTGGCGCTTTTTCAAAAACTATGTCCCGGGATTTGAACACGCGTATATCGTAAAAATGGGCACTGAACTTCGCATCCGCGAAGGTGCCATGATCGTAGGCGACTATGTCCTGACCGGAGAGGATATCGGCAATACCTGCCGCTTCGAAGACAGTATCGGCCTCTCATCCTTCCCGGCAGGAGCCTTCCATACCACAAACGTCAACACCCTCAACGCCATCGGCAAAAACAATGGCTCCGAGACAAAACGGTTCCCCAAGGGTTCCTACGAGATCCCCTACCGGGTGCTCGTTCCAAAGGATGTAGACAACCTCCTGGCTGCCGGCAAATGCGTAAGCACTGACCGCAACGGCCATATGCGTTTCGTCGCCCAGACCTTTGTCACCGGCCAGGCAGCCGGCGCGGCCGCTGCCCTCGCTGTCAAAAAAGGCTGCACACCCAGAGAAATCGAAACCTGTGTCGGCGAACTTCAGGAAATCCTGAAAACAAGCGGAGCCGTAGTCTTCGCAAAAGATCTGAAATAGAACTGCTGCTTTTTTAGTGTTTCTTCCAAAATAGGCGCATCATACGCTGCAGGCGCCACTGCCGCGTATGATGCGCCTCTCCCTTATCCTTCCCTTTGTTCTATCAATCCGCTATCAATCTGCAGTCAATATCAAATATCAACTATCTCCTTGGCCGCATCTTCCCTGAAGCATTTCTGTCAAAATACACGGGTAAATTCACGAAAACAGATAGGTATCGATTATACGCTCTATCATTTTTTAATGTCCGCCGATTTCACGAAAGCAGATAGATATTGATCATACTCTCTGTAATTCTTAAATGCACGACGAATTCATGAAAGCAGATAGGTATCCATCATGCTCTCTATAATTCTTAACTGCACGGCGAATTCATGAAAGCAGATAGGTATCCATCAT
>OCTX012276476.1_pt1 | contig 36460 bp, 31 predicted proteins | sample 1539691 | NCBI WGS metagenome assembly OCTX01 (sample SAMN02144231, study PRJEB22623) | gut metagenome | biome: sheep rumen | host: Ovis aries | place: New Zealand
CCCCCAACGGGTGCCCGAGAATTGTGTCCGATGTGCTGCAAATTTGATATATTGTGATAATAAAAGATGGATTTATGTAATATTTGCAAAACTATTTAGAAACAGGAAAAATATAACACCAACTTATTGATTTATGATGATAAATCCAGTAAAATATCATCTCAGATCAACAGGGAGGTGATGAGTATGCCAAGGCAGGCACGAAAGCAGAGCAGCAGCGGTATTTACCACATTATGCTTCGGGGGACGAATCGACAGACTTTATTTTATAACGACAAGGATTGCCGAACGTTTATCAAGTATTTGAAGGCGATTAAGGCAGAATCGCCTTTCATTTTGTATGCATATTGCCTTATGAAAAACCATGTGCATCTTTTGATCAGGGAATCGGAAACGCCTCTGGAAACAATCATGAAGCGCATCGGTATTAAGTATGCCCGTTACTTTAACAGCCGGTATAAGCGGTGCGGCCATGTGTTTCAGGACCGGTTTAAGAGCGAGAATGTTGAGGATGAACGCTATTTTCAGACGGTGTACCGTTACATCTTGCGGAATCCCGCAAAAGCCGGTATCTGTGCCGAACCGGGAGATTATCGATGGAACAGTTACGGAGAGTTGTTTCAATCATCAACATGGATCGATAATGATCTGATTTTTTCGATGATGGGAAAAAAAGACCTGATTTCTTTTATTAATGCGGAAAATGAAGACCGCTGTATGGACAACGATGACATAAAAAAAGTGAAGAGCGAGGAAGCGCGGAAACTCATACAAAATAAGTGCGCGGAAGTTGAATTCGACGATCTGCCTGATTATGAGCAGGACAGGTTGATTTGCTTTTTGCTTGAGCATGGGTGCAGCGGGGTTCTGATCAGAGAGGAGCTTCACATAACTGATTATCGGTTCAGAGCGGCTCGCAGGTCTGGGGACGGTTCTTCAACGGATGAAGAACCGTCCCTCAACGGGTGAAGAACCGTCCCTCAACGGGTGAAGAACCGTCCCCAACTTGTTGAAATAACGCAGAAAGGCTGTTAGAATAGAGAGAACGAAAAAGGACAGGAGATGGTGTTATGCAGAAAAACTATGATGATTTGTTTGAACGGTTCCTCAGGTATGTGAAGATCGAGACGACCTCCTCGGAAGAGACCGGGACGAGCCCCTCAACGATGACCCAGCACGACCTCGCGAAGGTGCTCTGTCAGGAACTCATTGAGCTCGGGGCCGAGGACGTTTACTACGACGAGGAGCACTGCTACGTGTACGGCGGGCTGCTGGGGTACGGAGAGGCGCTGGGGTTCATTTCCCACATGGACACCTCGCCCGCGGTCTCCGGAAAGGACGTCAAACCGCGCATTATCAAAAACTATGACGGGAACGACTGGCTCCTCAAAACGGAAATGTTCCCGGAACTTAAAAACCACATCGGCGAGGACCTGATCGCGACCGACGGCACCACGCTGCTCGGCGCGGACGACAAGGCCGGCGTCGCGGAGATCATGTTTGCGCTGAAGTACCTTCAGGATCACCCGGAGATCCCGCACCGTAGGATCCGTGTCTGCTTCACGCCGGACGAGGAGATCGGCGCGGGCGTCGACCACATCGATCTTGCAAAATTCGGCGCGAAGGAAGCCTACACCGTCGACGGCGGCAAGCTCGGAGAGGTCGAGTATGAGTGCTTCAACGCGGCCTGGGCCGATGTCACGGTCCGCGGCACCTCCGTTCACCCCGGAAGCGCGAAGAATCTTATGAAAAATGCCTCCCTCCTCGCCATCGAATTCAACGAAATGCTGCCCGCGGCGGAGCGCCCGGAGCACACGGAAGGCCGCGAGGGCTTCTACATGCTCGCCGAGATCGCCGGCGGCATCGATTCCGCGCGTCTCAAGTACATTATCCGCGACCACGACCGCGAGACATTTGAAGCCCGCAAGCGGACGCTCACGCGGATCACGGCATTTTTAAACGAGAAGTACGGGGAGGGCACATTTACGCTTGAGATGGGCGACAGCTACTACAACATGATCGAGGTGCTGCGCGACCATATGGAGCTCGTGGAAAATGTAAGGCGCACCATGGCGGATCTGGGCGTCACGCCGATCGAGAACCCGATCCGCGGCGGCACGGACGGCGCGCGGCTCTCCTTCATGGGGATCCCGTGCCCGAATCTCTGCACCGGCGGGTACAATTACCACGGCCGCTACGAGTACGCAAGCATGCAGGAGATGGAGAAGAGCGCGGAGATCGTGCTGGCGCTGATGAAGGGCTGACCGATGGGGAATGTATTTTACTTCACCTGGGAGATCTCCCTCATGGAGAACCTGCAGCGGGTGATGCCGGGCTGGCTCATGTCGGGAATCTCGCAGTTCTCCCTGTTCGGCGAGGAGGTCGCTCTCATCCTGATTATGGGCCTCATCTACTGGTGTCTTGACAAAAGAGTCGGAAAATACATCGGCGAGATCGTCATCATCGGTGCTCTCTGGAATCCGATGATCAAGAATATTTTCTGCCGCCGCCGGCCTTACATGGACAATGAAAATATCGACCTTCTGCGCATGATCGCGAAGGACGCGGACAAGTACGATGTGGCGGCGCAGGGATTTTCATTTCCGAGCGGGCACTCGACAAATGCGGCTGCACTTTACGGCGGGCTCGCGCGTCTTAAAAATGATAAGACCTGGATCTGGGCGGGGATCCTGATGATCCTTGTCGGGTTTTCGCGTGTTGCGGTCGGGGCACATTTCCCGACTGACGTGCTTGCCGGCTGGGGGCTGGGCCTTTTCGTCGTCTTCTTCATCCCATGGCTTAAGAGAAAGCTGCAAAATGAAAACCTCTTCTATTGGATCCTTGTCATGACGGCACTTCCCGGGGTGTTCTATTGCCGGAGCGAGGATTATTTCACGGCGCTCGGGCTGCTCATCGGGTTCGTGCTCGCGATGAAGTTTGAGGAGAAATACGTTAATTTTGAGGGTACGAGAAAGCCGCTTGAGATCGTACTGCGGCTTGCCGGCGGGGGCGTCGTCTACTTTGTACTGAATCTGGCGCTGAAAAGAGTCCTGCCGGCGGGCGATATCACGAGGGTCATCCGCTACGCGGCTGTGACGTTTGTGATGATGGGGGTCTATCCGATGGCGTTTAAGGCACTGAGGCGAAGGTGAAGTTGCCAGGGACGGTTCCCGGGGATTCCCGGGGACGGTTCTTCAACGGTTGAAGAACCGTCCCCCAACGGTTGAAGAACCGTCCCCCAACGGTTGAAGAACCGTCCCCCAACGGTTGAAGAACCGTCCCCGAAGCGTTGAAAGGAGAGCAAATGGAGATAAAGCCGGTCGCCCGCATCCGGAGCGGGTATAAGGAGAAGTTCGGGATCCCGCGGCAGAGCGGGCTCGTGCCGGAGGCGCTCGCGGAGGTCGTATTCGAACCCGCCTTCCGGAACCCGGACGCGGTGAAGGGCCTTACGGAATTCTCCCACATCTGGCTCATTTGGGGGTTCTCGGAGATCGACAACACGGTCTTCCGCGCCTCCGTCAAGCCGCCGAAACTCGGCGGGGAGAAGAGAGGCGTATTTGCGACGAGGTCGCCCTACCGGCCGAACGGGCTCGGGCTCTCCTCGGTGAGGCTCCTGGACGTTAAAATCGACCCGAAGGAGGGTCCTGTCCTCACGGTCGCCGGCGCGGACCTCCTCGACGGGACGCCGATCTACGACGTGAAGCCCTATGTGCCCTACGCGGATGCGCATCCGGAGGCTGCGGGCGGATTTTCCGATACGCATAAGGGAGATCGGGTGGGGGTGCATTTTCCGGAAGAGCTCCTCATGAAAATAAAACCCGAACACCGGGATGCGATTCTGAAAATACTCGCGCTCGACCCCAGAGGCAGCTACGAGAGGCAGGCGGGGGCGGTTTACGGGCTTCATTTTGCGGAGTATGAGGTGCATTTTAAGGAAAAAGATGGTATACTCCTTGTAACAGCTGTCGAACCGGCGGAGAGCGCCGTGAAAGTAAAATGAGGAGCAAATTATGTTAACTGATCCGAAGAAAACCAAAGACGAGATCGTTCAGTGGATAAGGGATTATTTCGCGGAGAACGGGCCGACCTGCAGCGCGGTCATCGGGATCTCCGGCGGAAAGGATTCCAGTGTTGTCGCGGCGCTGCTCGCCGAGGCTCTGGGGAAGGACCGCGTGGTCGGCGTCCTCATGCCGAACGGCGTCCAGCCGGATATTGCAGATTCGGAGGAGATCGTGAATCTTCTCGGCATCCCGCACGTCACCGTGAACATCGCGGCGGGCTATGCGGGCATGACGTCCGCGATCAATGAAGCTCTCGCCGGCGGCGGCGTTCCCGGGGCTGAGAAGCTCTCGCGCGACTCCGAGATCAACCTGCCGCCGCGCCTTCGCATGAGCACGCTCTACGCGATCGCCCAGGCGCTGCCGAACGGCGGCCGTGTCGCGAATACCTGCAACCGCTCTGAGGATTACATCGGCTACTCGACGAAGTACGGCGACGCGGCCGGCGATTTCTCGGTCCTCTCGAACCTGCTGGTCCACGAGGTGATCCAGATCGGCGAAATCCTCGGCCTGCCCGAGCGGCTCACGAAGAAGACGCCCTCCGACGGGCTCTCCGGGATGTCCGACGAGGACAAGATCGGGTTCACCTACGCGGTGCTCGACCACTATATCCTCACCGGCGAGTGCGCGGACGAAGCCGTCAAGGCGAAGATCGACCGCATGCACCGTCTGAACCTCCATAAGCTGCGTCTGATGCCGGCTTATCAGCTTGACTGAGACCTTCTTTGTTGATCTTGAAAAATCAATCCATCAGGAATTTGTGTACCTTGCCGGGTTGCGCAGATTCCTGATTTTTTTTTATAATTAAGTCAGAAAATGCAAGGAGGACCACCGATTTGACCGACCTGAACCGCCTGAAAGCTGCCCTTTCCGCCGAGCTTTCGGGGCTGGGAGACATTTCCGACGCCGAGATCAGGAGGCGCATCACCGACCTGATCCTTGCGGAGAGCAGGAGGAAATTCATTTCCATCGACGAGCGGACGCGTCTCGCCGGCGAGCTGTTCGCCTCCGTGCGGCGGCTGGACGTCCTGCAGGATTATCTCGATGATCCGGACGTCACGGAGATCATGGTCAACGGACCGGGGCTTATTTTCACGGAGAAGGGCGGCAGGATTGAAAAATGTCCGAAGACCTTCAGCTCCGAGGAGCGCCTCTACGATGTGATCCGGCAGATCGTCGGGCGCGTCAACCGCACGGTCAGCGAACAGTCGCCCGTCGTGGACGCCCGGCTGCCGGACGGAAGCCGCGTCAATGCGGTCGTGCCGCCCGCGGTCATCGGCGGGCCGATCCTGACGATCCGGCGGTTCCCGAAGAAGCCGATCCTGATGAAGGAACTGCTCGCATTTGGAACTGTGACGCCGGAGGCGGCGGATTTTCTGCAGAAACTGGTGCGGGCGGGCTACTCGATCCTCATCGGAGGCGGGACATCGGCCGGGAAGACGACATTTTTAAATGCGCTCGCCGCCTGCATCCCCGAGCATGAGCGCATCATCACCATCGAGGACAACGCGGAGCTGCAGATCCGGGGCATCGACAACCTGATCCGGCTCGAGGCCAAGCGGGCGAATATCGGGGAAAATGTCGAGATCACCATCCGCGACCTCGTGAAGGCCTCCCTGCGCATGCGGCCGGACCGCATTATTGTCGGGGAGGTGCGCGGCGGCGAGGCGGTGGACCTGCTCTCCGCCCTCAACACCGGACACGACGGCTCTCTCTCCACGCTGCACGCGAACTCCTGCGCGGATATGATCCCGCGCCTTGAGACTATGGTGCTCATGGCATTTCCGCTTCCGCTCTCCGCGATCCGGCGGCAGATTGCCTCCGGGGTCGATATCCTGGTGCATCTGTCCCGCGTCCCGGGCGGCGCCCGGCGGGTCACCGAGATCGCGGAGACGGACGGGATGGACGGCGAGGAGGTGCGCCTTCGGACCCTCTTTGCCTATGACGAGGAGAAGGACGCGCTGGTACGGTGCGGCACGCTCGGAAACACGCGAAAAATGAAACGCCTGGAGGACGCTTATGGACCTGCCTGATTACAATGCGGCGATGCCGGGGCGGAAGAGAACGGCTTATTCCGTCGGAAAGGGCCTGCTTCTTGCGCTCGCGGCGGACATACTCTTCTACCGGAAATGGTGGATGTTACCGGTGCTGCTCGTTCCGGCGGCATTTTATGTGCGGTATGACATAAAAGCCGCCCGGGAGGAGCGGCGGATGCGGCTCCGGAATGACTTCCGCGAGGCCCTCACCTCCGTGGCGGTTTCTCTCCGGGCCGGCTATTCGGTGGAAAATGCAATCCCCGAAGCCGCCCGCGAACTGGCCTCATCCGCCGGGCAGAGCGACTGCGCGAGGGAGTTTGCCTACATGGCTGCCCAGATGCGGCTCTCGGTGCCGCCTGAGAAGCTGCTTTCCGGCTTTGCGCGCCGGTCGCATGTGCCGGAGATCGAGGATTTTGCGGCGGTCTTCGAGGCCGCCCGCCGCTCCGGCGGGAACCTCGCGGCGATCATGCGAGACACCGCCTCGAAGATCGCGGCCCGGATCGACACGGAGCGGGAGATCGAGACCTCTCTCGCCGCAAAGCGCTACGAGCAGCGGATCATGAGCCTGATGCCGGCGGGGATCATCCTGTATGTGAGCCTGACCAGCCCGGGGTATTTTGACGTCCTCTATTCGACCGCATTCGGGATGCTGGTGATGACCGCCTGCCTTACGGTCTACGCGCTCGGGGTCTGCTGGGGCGCGAGGGTGGCGGATGTGAGGGTGTAGACGGTTCCTTCAGGGACGGTTCCTGGGGGACGGTTCTTAAGAAAGCCGGTTCTTTGAACCGGCTTCCCGGAGAACCGTCCCTGGGAACCGTCCCCGCAAAAATAGTGAGGTGAAGCATGATCAAATACCTTCCATATCTTCTTGTCCCGGCCGCATACCTCGGCCTCTTTTTCGCCGCGCGGGGCGGGCCTGCCGCCGCGGCAGGGCTGCTTAACCGCAGGTTCCTTAAGAAAATGAACCTCCCTGACGCCGCCGTGCGCACCGCACTCCTGATCCTCCTGGCCGCGGACGTCCTGGCAGCGGCCGTCACGGCCGCCGCGGATCTTGATGACACCGTGAAGGACGGCTTCCTCGTCCGCGAGGATTACGGCGGCATGAGCTACACCGAGGAGCTGCACGTGAAAACCGCCGACGGGGAGGCGGACGTCGCGGTTGAGGTCGCCCCGCGGCGCTACACAGCGGCGGAAGCCGCCGCGATCCTGGACAGAGCGGAGGAAACTGTGCTCTCTCTCATGCTGGATGGTTCGGATCCGGAGCACGTGGAGACGGACCTTTGCTTTCCGGACAGGGTACCGGACATGCCGGTCTCGGTCCTTTTTTCGACCTCCGACCCCGCTCTCCTTGACTGGGAGGGTGTGCTCGGCGACGATATCCCTGAGGAGGGAGCCTCTGTCACAGTCACGGCAGACCTCTTTTTCGATGGAGAGGTTGACATAAATGAAGAACCGGCTCCGGACCTGACCGCCAGGACAAAAATATTCACGCTGAAAGTGTATCCCCGCCGGGAAAGCGCTGCCGAGCGCCTGGCCCGTCTTGCCCGCCGCGGCGCGGAAGGCGGGACGGCGTCCACCGAGCGGCTTGAGCTGCCGGCGGATGTGGACGGGCAGGCGGCAGAATGGTCGCGCCGGGGGGCTTCCCGGGGGTACATTTTCCTCTTTTTGGGCGGGGTTATCGCGGTCGTATTTCTCTTCGCGAAGCAGTCCTCCGACCGGGAGGAGGAGATGAAGCGGCGGGCCGCCATGACCCGGGACTACCCCCTGATCGTCGGAAAGCTTCTTCTCATGATCCGCGCGGGGATGAGCGTCAGGGCGGCGCTTGAGAAGATCGCCGCCGACTACAGAAGAAGCCTTGCCGGGGGCAGCGGCCGGCGCGAGGGCTGCGAGCTCATCGTCTCCATGGTGAACGCGATGGGGAACGGCCTGCCGGAGAACGCGGCCTACAGCCGGCTTGCCGAAAATGCCCCCGTCCGCGAATACCGCACCATGGGCCTGCTTCTCTCCCGCGGGATCCGCCGCGGAAATGACGAGACCGTGCGCCTCCTCGAGCTCTCCGAGGCGGAGGCGTCCGAGGAGCGGCGAAAGGCTGCGCGGGTCCTCGGGGAGGAGGCGGAGACGAAGATGATCTTCCCGATGCTTCTGCTCATGGGGGTGGTGTTTGCGCTTCTTATGGTGCCGGCGTGGGCGGCGTTTGGGTGAGAGATAGACAATTATCCATTTATAAGCTACAATATTAATACAAAATAAGTAATATTTTTTTTAGCAGTGGGAATAATGCGGCGGATTTTCCGGAAATTCAGGGACGGTTCCCACCGGCCGCCTTCGGCGGCCTCCCAGAAACCGTCCCCAGTGTCCCCAACAGGAGATAGCGATATGAAGCGAAAAAACAACCTTATAGAACTGCACCGGATCATACTCACCCTCGTCGTCTGCCTCCACCACGCCTCCTCGCTCGCGACGGGGCGGCTCCCGCTCCGCCGCGGATACCTCGCGGTGGAGTATTTTTTTATGCTGTCGGGGTATCTGCTGCACAGGTCATTTGTGAAGGAAAGCGAACACAGCACACTCCGCTACCTCGGAAAAAGGATCCGGAGGCTCTACCCCGAGTACCTGCTGGCGGCGGTTGTGTCGATTCTCATTTACGGGGTGCTCGGGCGCGATTTTGACCTCACGAGGGCCGTGCAGGAGCTGCTGATGGTGCAGAATACGGGCATTTTCCATATGGGCGGATACAACTACCCGTGCTGGTATATTGCGGTGATGATGGTGGCGGGGGTTCTCATTTACGGGATGCTCACGGTCTCGGAGCGGGTCTATGTGAAGGTGATCGCGCCGCTCGTGATCCTCGGAGGGTACACGTACCTCACCGGGCTGCCGGACGGGATCGAGGAATGGGGATACGTCGGGCCGGTCTCGCAGCCGCTCCTCCGGGGGTTTTGCGGGATGTCGGCGGGGGTTCTTATTTCCTGCTTTGTCCGCCGGAAAATGCAAATCTCCCGAAAACCGCTGCTCGCAATGAAGGCCTCGGCGGGCGCGCTCATCGTGCTGGGGCTCTTCACCGAGGTCTCGAGCGAGATGCTCACGATCGCGGCATTCGGGCTCCTGCTGCTTGCGGCGGTGCTCGATGAGGAGGGGCAGCGGCGGCTCGCGGGGAGCCGGCTGATCCCGGTGATGAGCGGGTACTGCTACAGCATGTACCTCAATCATGCGGTGGTGATCACGGTGATGGGGGGACTCAAAGGGAAAATGCCGTTCCCGGCGCTGTGCGCGGTGTTTTTGGCGGTGCTGGCGGGGTATAGTGTGGGGACGAGGAAGGTGGTTTGGCTTGTGGGAAATAAGGGACGGTTCTTGGGAGCCTGATTCTCCTGCGGAGAATCGGGCTTCCTGAGAACCGTCCCCATGAGTCACTCGGAGTAGTACTTCCAGACCTTGAACCCGTCGATCTCGGTGACGAGCTCGACGCGGGCGTTCGGGTAGTAGTGCTCGCGGAGGTAGAGGAGGCGGATCTCGTAGAGGTTGTTGTCGACGACGAGGACGTTGTCGCCGGTGACGGAGCGGATCAGGGAATCCGGGTCGAGGTTGTGGCGGAGGAGGTCTTCATTTACGGAAGGGAAGTTCGTCAGAACGCCGCCGAGATAGCTGTAATTGCCGGTGTAGTAGTCGACGGGCAGGCGGCGCATGTGCGGATAGTTGTAGAAAATGCGCTGGATCGTGGACGTGAAATCGAGGAGATAGTAGTGCTCAGTGTCGGCTTCGATCGCGGCGATGAGGTTGGGTTCAGGGCTGCGGTGGGAGATGTCGAAGGTGTATTTGCCGGCATAGAAAAAGTCGGAACCGGTAAAGGTCATTTCAGTCTGATATCGGTAGCTTTCATCGTCTGCTGTCATCCAGGAGGCATCAGCACGGCGCAGAAGCTGTTTTGAGAGCAGCAGTAATACAATGAGGATGAATACAGCGGCGCGGACCCGAAGGGGTTCGCGTTTTTTTTCGGGCCTTGCAAGGCAGGGACCCGCGGCGAGCGCGACGGCCTCGGCGGTGAAGACCGCGGAGGTCACGCGGTAGACGGGGCGGCCGATGATCTCGAAGGCGAGGATGAGGGCCGCGCCGATGAGGAGGGTGAGAGCCATGTAAGGGATGTGTTTTCTTGCGTAAATGTAAAATGCAGCCAGCAGCAGAAGGCCGGGCATACAGGCGTAGGCGTGATAATGCTTTTCGAGAATGCTGGTGAGGAGGTAATGGGGGTTCAGGGTATTTTCGTAGCGGATGCGGTCCTGGGCGGCCGCGATCGTGTCGAGGATCTCGTCGGTGAAGATCTCGCGGTCGTTGAAGTTCCAGGAGCGGAGCATGTAGTAGTCGGCTTCGGAGAGGCCGAGGGAGTCCATGGTGTCTTTCATGGAGGCGTAGCCGAAGGAGGCGGTGTCGACGACGGCGGAGCGGCGGTCGTCGTAGGTTTTGTAGGCGGCGTAGGCGGGGTCGGAGGCAGAGAGAAGGGAGCCGGCGAGGTGGAGGGTGAGGGGGAGGAGGAGCCACAGCACAGGGACGGTTCCCAGCTGCTGCAGGGACGGTTCCCTCCGGCCGCCGCAGGCGGCCTCCCAGGAACCGTCCCCGAGGATTTGGCGGCCTCCCAGGAACCGGCCCCAAAAATACAGCACGAGGAGGAAGGGGAGGACGAGCAGCGCGGACTTGAACCGGATGAGGGAGCCGAGGAGCAGAAGGAGCCCGCCGGAGAGGAGTTCGAGGGGGCTTGGGTGTTCATTTTCAGAATTCAGCGCATGGAGGAAGAGAGCTCCGCCGGAGACGGCAGCGAGAGCGGCCGTGCGGGTGCAGCAGATGAGGATGTAGTAGTCGTCGGTGAAGAAGAGCAGGAGGACGGCGGAGAGGCTGAGGCCGACCGCGGTCTTCGTGCGGGTGAGCAGGATGTAGGTGACGGCGGTGAAGGAGAGGAGGGAGACGATGAGCTGGAAAATGAAAAAAATGCTCACGTCCTCCGTCACGCGATAGAGGAAAGCGAGGAACTCGCCGAGGAGGCGGTTGATGTAGGGGGCGCGCGAGGCGCAGGCGCGGCCGAGCGCGCCGGCGAGGACATTGTCGATGATGAAGTCGTCGGAGATCTCGTATTTCTGGTCGGCGAAGAGGAGGGAGCCGGCGAGGAAGGCGAGGTTGAGGAGGAGGGATTGGAGGAGGCGGAGGGGTTTGTTCATGGAGGGCTCCTGAAAGTGTATTGTTTGGAGGTTATTTGGGGATGGCTGCCTGGGTATCAGGGACGGCTGCCTGGGTATCAGGGACGGTTCCCACCGGCCGCCGGAGGCGGCCTCCCAGGAACCGTCCCCAGAGGTTGGACGGCTGCCTGGGTATCAGGGACGGTTCCCACCGGCCGCCGGAGGCGGCCTCCCAGGAACCGTCCCCGGGGTTGGACGGCTGCCTGGGTATCAGGGACGGTTCCCACCGGCCGCCGGAGGCGGCCTCTTCAGGGACGGTTCCCACCGGCTGCCTTCGGCAGCCTCCCAGGAACCGTCCCCAGCAGAGGGCAGCCTCCCAGGAACCGTCCCCAAGGTATTATTTCATTATACACGGTTTTTGGGTTTTATGATATACTGGGGATGTGGAATTTTCTTTGGGAGAGGTAACCTATGATCCAGGATGTGTGGCCGCATGTGCTGCGGAATGAATTCTTGAGAGATGTGAAGGCGGACCCGGAGAGCGAGGTCTACCTGTTTGACGCGGGGAAGCTGCTGATCGGGGAGAAGGACGGGGAGGCCGTGCTGCCGAAGGCGGGGGATTTCCCGGAGGAGACCGAGAAGGTATTTCTGTTCCGCTGGGACGGCCGGGCGAGGTTCCTGGTCGGCCGCGAGGGGGAGACGGAGGTGCCGGGAGGGTTTCATTTTGTGGATATGAAGACGCTCCGGCACACGATGAAGGCGCCGAAGGACTTCGTCTACGCCGCCTGGACCGCGCTGCAGCTGGCGCGCTGGTACGCGGACAACCGTTTCTGCGGGACCTGCGGGACGCGGACGGTTTTCGGGACCACGGAGCGCTCGCTCATCTGCCCGCACTGCGGGCGCGTGATCTACCCGCGGATCATCCCGGCGGTCATCGTCGGCGTGACAAACGGCGACGAGATCGTGCTGACCAAATACGCGGGGCGGGACATCCCCTATTTTGCTCTGGTCGCGGGCTTCACGGAGATCGGCGAGAGCTTTGAGGCGACCGTGCGCCGCGAGGTGATGGAGGAGGTCGGCCTCAAAGTCAAAAATATCCGCTACTACAAATCCCAGCCCTGGGCGATCGTGGACGACCTGCTGGCGGGATTTTACTGTGACGTGGACGGCGATGTGACGATCCGGCGGGACCCCGGGGAGCTGAAGGAAGCCCTCTGGGTCAGGCGGGAGGATGTGACGCTGCAGCCGGATGATTTCTCGCTGACCAATGAAATGATGCTGACGTTCAAGGAGGGGCGCGAGCCCCGCTGAAATGGAGGAAACAAAATGGGAAGCATGCTCGATTATCTGGAATGGCGGGGCGACATCGCACTGTCCTACTCGGTTTTCAACGATGTGGACAGCCTGATCCTGTCGTCGCTTTCCTATGTCGATTTTGACGGGATCCTGCCGGGACCCGGGCAGGGTGAGATGAGCCTGGGGGAGGCGGCGAGCGCATTTTTTGCCGCGCACACCGAGGAGGAGCTGGCGGAGAGCAGGACGCTGATCGCCTATGCGCCTTACATTTTAAAGAAGGTGGTCGGGACGGTGCGTTTCGGGGACATGCGGCTCCGGAATTATGTAAACATCGTGAAGGAGGAGGAGAACCTGCAGTTTTCGGCGCTGGAGATGGTGACGGATGACGGGGTTTCATTTGTCTCCTATCGGGGCACGGATGATACGATCGTGGGCTGGAAGGAGGATTTCCTCATCAGCTGCGAGACGGTCCTGTCGGAAAAATACGCGCTGGACTACCTGAACCTGATCCACAGGGATACGACGATGCCGATCCGGATCGGCGGGCACTCGAAGGGCGGGCACATCGCGATCTACGCTGCGGCGACGGCGGACCGGCAGGTCCAGGACCGCATCGAGACGGTCTGGAGCCACGACGGGCCTGGTTTTAAGCGGGAATTTCTGGAAAATGAAGGTCTCATGCGCATCGTCCCGCGAATCCGCAAATTTATCCCGGACACCTCGGTCATCGGCATGCTGCTGGAGCACCCGACGGAGCCGCACATCATCGTGAGCAACGCGAAGGGCGTCATGCAGCACGCGCCGCTTTCGTGGGAGATCGTGGGGACGGCATTTGTGCCGGCTCCGGGCCTCTCGGACGCGGGCAAGGTCTTCGACGAGACGTTCCGGAACTGGATCTACTCGGCGGACGAGGGGGAGAGGAAGGCATTTATCGATGATTTCTTCGCGGTGCTGGAGGCACCCGGGTATCTGACACTGACGGACTACCAGAACGGGGGACTCAAGTCGATCGCGGCGTCGTATGTGCGGATCCGGAAGCTGGATGAAGCCACGCAGGAGAGAATCCGGCAGCTGTTCCGGATCTTCGGCGATGAGGTGGCGGAGCAGCTGAAGGAGTCCTGGGCGAAGGTCTCGCTGTGGGACGTCTTCCAGAATTTCCGGCTGAGGGACCTTCGGGAAAGGCCGGAGGAAATTGAGGATTCGGAGGGCGGTCAGGAGGCGCTGCCCGGAGAGGCGGCTTCGGAGGAGGCTTCGCCGGAGGAAGGTGCGGCGGCGGGAGCTTCGGAGGCGTCCGGGGCGGTGCGGACCTCAGATGCAGAATAGAAATGAGAAGGCCGGTGACGGGATCGTCGCCGGCCTTTTGGCTTTTTCAGTAGAATTTTTCGACGGTGTCGGTGCCGCAGCGCTCTTTGAATTTCTCCATGTCGCCGGGCTTTGAGAGGAGCATGATCTCACGGAACTTTCCGGTGTGGACATCCTTGAAGCCGGCTACCTGCTCGCCGGTGCAGATGGAGCAGCGGACAGCGGGCTTTTCATTTTCGCGGTCGTAGGTGATAGGGGTTTCATTTTTCTTCTTTCCGAACATGGCAGGTACCTCCCTTTCTTTCGATTATAGCGCATTTTGCTTGACACTTCCATATCTTTCATGTATTGTATCTTCAATTCTGGGATTTTGGGAGGAGCTTGTTATGGAGAATTTTAAAGCATTCCTGAAGCGCAAGGACATCGAGATCTCGGTGAAGCGCTACCTTATCGACGCGCTCGGCGCGATGGCACAGGGCCTTTTCTGCTCGCTGCTGATCGGGACGATCATCAATACGGTGGGCAGCCAGTTTCATATCGGATTTCTGACCACTCCGGTGGCGACGATCGGCGGCGCGGAGTACACGGTCGGCGGGCTCGCGACCGCGATGAGCGGCCCGGCGATGGCGGTGGCGATCGGGTACGCGCTGAAGTGCCCGCCGCTGGTTTTATTTTCCTTAATTACGGTCGGGTTCGCCTCCAACGCGCTCGGCGGAGCGGGCGGACCGCTCGCGGTGCTGTTCATCGCGATCATCGCGGCGGAAATCGGAAAAATGATCTCGAAAGAAACCCGCGTCGACATCCTCGTGACGCCGCTCGTGACGATCGGCGTGGGCGTCGCGCTGTCAGCCTGGTGGGCGCCTGCCCTGGGCGCGGCCGCGATGCGGGTCGGCGACTTTATCATGTGGGCGACGGAACTGCAGCCGTTCCTGATGGGAATCCTGGTCTCGCTTGTCGTGGGCGTCGCGCTGACGCTCCCGATCTCGTCGGCGGCGATCTGCGCCGCTCTGGGACTCACCGGACTCGCGGGCGGCGCCGCTGTGGCGGGCTGCTGCGCGCAGATGGTGGGGTTTGCGGTGATGTCATTTCCGGAAAATAAATGGGGCGGACTTGTCTCCCAGGGCATCGGCACATCGATGCTGCAGATGGGAAATATCGTGAAGAACCCGCGCATCTGGATCGCGCCGTGCGTGACTTCGATGATCACGGGACCGATCGCGACGTGCGTGTTCCGGCTTGAGATGAACGGCGCGGCGGTGAGCTCGGGAATGGGCACATGCGGCCTGGTCGGGCAGATCGGGGTCTATACGGGCTGGGTGAACGATGTGGCCTCCGGCGCGAAGGCGGGGATCACAGGATTTGACTGGCTTGGGCTTGTGCTGATCTCATTTGTGCTGCCGGCGGTGATCACACCGCTTGTGAACGGTGTGTGCCGGAAGCTGGGATGGGTGAAGGACGGAGATATGAAGCTGGCGTGAGGCCAGGAGAGTGGGCGGCAGCTCCCGGGAGGGGGCTGCTGCTTTTTTTGGGGGACGGTTCTCAGAACCCGCCGAAGGCGGATTCAAGAACCGTCCCTGGCGGCGGTCATTCAGGGACGGTACTCATTCAGGGACGGTTCCCCCCGGCCGCCCCTGGCGGCCTCCCAGGAACCGTCCCCAGCGATGGGCGGCCTCCCGGGAACCGTCCCGGCCGTCCCCAAAACTCACGGGGAGACCAGGCGGAGCAGAATCTCCACGTTCTTTGACATGGACTGGACCGGGACGTACTCGAACCGGCCGTGGGCATTCTCGTAGCCGGCGGAGAGATTCGGGCAGGGGAGCCCGCGGAAGGTGAGGGCGGAGCCGTCCGTCCCGCCGCGGAAGGGCTCGTGGACCGGCGTGACGCCGGAAGCCCGGATCGCCTCCTCAAGGCGGGAGGCCAGCTCCGGCATTGTGCCGAGAATTTCCTTCATGTTGCGGTACTGCTCCGTGATCGTGACGGAGACCGTGCCGACACCGTAAGTCTCGTTCAGGCGGTCCGCAATCGTCTGAAGGAGCGCCTCGCGGGCCGCAAATGCCTCCGCGTCAAAATCCCTCACAATGAGGGAGAGCTCCGCATGCTCGCAGGACGCGGAGCAGGAGATCATGTGGAAGAAACCCTGGGAGCCGTCGGTGTATTGGGGCTTTTCATTTTGCGGGAGGGCCTGCATGAATTCCGAAGCGATATCCACGCTGTTGATCATGATGCCTTTGGCGGTCCCGGTGTGGACGCTGAGCCCGCGGATCGTGACGACGGCCTCGGAGGCGTTGAAAGTCTCGTCGGTGAAATAGCCGAGATGGTCGCCGTCGAGTGTGTAGGCGGCTTTCGAGCCGAAGCGGTCAAGGTCGAGCGCCTGCGCGAGCCCGCCGACCTCCTCGTCGGGGGTGAACGCGAGCGCGACCGGCCGATGCGGGATCTCCGGGTGGGCGAGAAGATGCTCAGCCATCGTCATGATCGAGGCAATCGAAGCCTTGTCGTCCCCGCCCAGAAGCGTGGTCCCGTCGGTCAGGATGAGGTCCTGGCCGACGTAGCGGCCGAGATTGTCGTAGTCGGCGCGGCGCATGATGATATTTTTCTCTTTATTTAAAATGATATCGCCCCCGTCGTAGCTTCGAAGGAGCCAGGGCCGGACATTTTCGCCGGGGGCGTCCGGCGCGGTGTCGAGGTGGGCGATGAAGCCGACGGGGTCGGCGGGGACATTTCCGGGGATGCGGGCGTAGACGACGCAGTTTTCCTCGTCGAGGAAGACGTCGGAAGACCCGATGGAAATGAGCTCGCCCGCGAGCTCGCGTGCAAGGTCCCGCTGGCAGGCGGTTGTCGGCCAGGTGCCTTCAAAATGGGTCGACTGGGTGTTGATGCGGGCGTAGCGGATGAGGCGTTCGGTTACTTGGTTGTTGAAGGACATGGGATTCTCCTTTGAAGGGATGAAAGGTTCAGGGACGGTTCTTGAAGCCGCCTTCGGCGGGTTCTGAGAACCGTCCCCGAGGTTGTCAGCTGCTGCAGGGACGGTTCCCAGCTGCTGCAGGGACGGTTCCCAGCTGCTGCAGGGACGGTTCCCAGCTGCTGTAAGGGACGGTTCCCCCCGGCCGCCGTTGGCGGCCTCCCAGGAACCGTCCCCGAGGATTCGGCAGCCTCCCAGGAACCGTCCCCGAGGTTCCCAGCTGCTGCAGGGACGGTTCCCCCCGGCCGCCGCTGGCGGCCTCCCAGGAACCGTCCCCGAGGATTCGGCAGCCTCCCAGGAACCGTCCCCGAAGTGTCACCTGAAGTCGCTCTCCCAGGCCGGGATCACCTCAGGCTCTGTATCAAGGAGCGAGCGCTGGCGGTCGTCGAGGAAGGACCGGTGGATGATCGCCTCGTAGACGTACTCGCGGAAATAGGCCTCGCTGCAGACGAAATACCCCTTCTTTCCGACCTCGCCGCCCCAGCTGTTCTCGATCTTCCAGCGGTTGGGGACGCCGTTCTCGTCGAAATTCACCCCGACGAGGATCATCGCGTGGGTCGCGTAGCTCATCTGCGCGCGGAGGCGGGCGCCCTTCTCAAGGTGCAGGTCCACGCCGCCGAGGATCTTCTCGAAATTGAGGCTCGCGGGGTCCCAAATGCCGGCCTTGCGGTCGCCGAAAGCCCCGGCGTCGCAGCCGAACCAGACCGGCATCCCGGCCTTAAGCTGCCGGATGCAGAGCTCCTCGAGCTCGTCCATCGTGAGGTTCAGGTTGTCGACGTTGCGGTCCGCCATCGAGCCGATGTAATGGAAGGCATAGTGATGGTCCATCGGGAGGCCCGGCGTCGGATGGTGGGTGATCGTCGCGAACTCGCGGAGGTCGACGCCGATGAATTTGTCGTAGAACTCTTTCGGCGTGATCCCGCGGTTTTTGTGGTAGACCCCGTCAGGGCCGCGGTAATCAAAATCGAAGGTCTCGACCGGCTCGCCGAAAACGATGCAGAGGGTTTTGTAGATTTCGGCCATCATTTCATTTTTCCGGGCGTCCGTATCAAGCCCCTTGCGGGCCATCTCGCGAAGTTCGGCGGCGTCCTTGCGGACGAGGGCCAGGTATTTCTTCATGAAGGTGTCCGTGTGCTCCGACTGGTAGGACTCGGGCATGGCAATCTTCGGGGCGGCGCCGTATTTGGCGACGAGGTCCGCGGCCATGTCCCAGTAGCCGCCGTCGCCGAAGCCGCGGAAGATATACTCCGTCATCCGGTCACTGTAGGGCAGGTCAGCGTAGGTGACCGCCATCGTGAGGACGTTGTTGGCCTTCTCGAGCTTGTCGTAGAAGGAGAGGTAGTTGCCGGAGAGGACGAAGTCCTCGAGGCCGGTGTGTTTGATGACTTCCTCGCGCAGGTAGTTCAGCGCGGCAAAGAGCCAGCAGCGGCCGCTCTTTTCCTGGGCGGTGATGCCGTGGGTTTTTATTTCCACTTCGAAATCGCCCGAAAGCCGGGCAGCGGCCGTCGGCACGAAGGCGAGATCCTCCATGGGTGTCCTGGCCATCGCGGATGTGAGAGCCGGGACGGACGGGTCGCGGCGCATGGCCTCGCGGTATTCCCGGATATTGTCAAGTGAGATTCCTTTCATGGTGTTCCTCCCTGGATGTTTTTATTCCTTCTTAGTATACCCGAAAATGAAAAAAAGGCAACGGCGATTGAAAAAAGCTCCCGATATGCTACAATAATAAGCAGATGAAACATGAAATGTCTGATCCGGGAGGTGTGAAATGAGCAGAAAGATGAGATATGCCCTGGTGGCTGCGGGCGGAGCTGTGTGCGCGCTGATCCTTATGTCGATTTTCCGGTCGCCGGGCGGAGAGGAGAGCACGTCGCCGGATCCGGAGAGCGTATCGCCGGCGGAGACTTCGGCCGCGGAAAGCGTCGAACCGGCGGAGAGCGTATTGCCGGCGGAGAGCACGGAATCCTTTGAGGAGAGCCTGGAGCCCGGGCCGGCACCTGCGCTGGTCGGCGGCTGGACGATCAACACCGGCGACACGGCTGTCGAGGCGGACGAGCGGGCGGCGAAGGCATTTGAGCTGGCGGCTGCGGCGGATCAGGAGCACACATACGATCCGATCGCGCTTCTTGCGACCCAGGTCGTCGCGGGAACAAACTACTGCTTTGCCGCGCGGGTCACGGCGGCCGGGCCGGACGCCCTGCCGGAGATCAGGATCCTCTACGTCTACGCCGACCTTTCCGGGAACGCGGAGATCATCGGGGAGGACGTGATCGTCGGGGAGGTCATGCCGGGGAGCTTTGAAGCCAACGCGGGCGATCTTACGCTGGAGGCGAACGAGGAGGTGAAGGCCGCCTGGGACAAGGCTCTCGAAGGCCTCCTGGGCGTCGACTACGAGCCCGTCGCGTATCTCGCGAAGCAGATCGTCTCGGGCAGCAATTACCTGATCCTCTGCCGCACGACGGTCGTTCACCCGGATGCGGTTCCGGAGTTCTCGCTCGTGACCATTTATCAGGATCTTCAGGGAAATGCAAAATTCGGCGAGAGCGAGCCGATTGAGATCGGCCTGCCGTGATTATAAAAAGGGGGACTTACTGACGTGAAAAGGCTGCTGTCCTTTTTGAAAAATTACCGCCGCGAGGCGGTGGTGGCTCCGGCACTGAAGATGCTGGAGGCATTTTTCGACCTGTTTGTGCCGCTGGTCACGGCTGACATCATCAACAACGGGATCGGGCGGGCAGACAGCCGCTATGTGTTCTCCCATGCCCTGATCCTCATCCTGCTGGGGCTCCTGGGGCTTGCCGCCTCGATCACCGCGCAGTATTTCGCGGCGAAGGCAGCGGTCGGCGTCTCCTCCGCGATGCGCCACGAGCTCTTTCACCACATCCAGTCCTTCGGGTTCGCGGATCTCGACAAGGTCGGCACGGGCACGCTCATCACGCGCATGACGTCGGACGTCAACCAGGTGCAGAACGGGCTCAACCTCTTCCTGCGCCTCTTCCTGCGCTCGCCGTTCATCGTGTTCGGCTCCATGATCATGGCGTTCACGATCAGCGTGAAGGCGGCCCTCATATTTGCCGTCGCGATCCCGGTGCTCGGCGTGATCGTTTTCGGGATCATGAAGGTGACGAGACCGCTCTACCGGAAGACGCAGGGAAGCCTCGACGCGCTCACCGGGACGGTCCGCGAGAACCTGACCGGCGTCCGCGTTGTCCGCGCGTTCGGCCGCGAGGACGCGGAGACGGCCCGCTTCCACAAGGCAAATGCAGCCCTGACGCGCGATCAGCTGCACGTCGGGGGTATTTCCGCGCTGATGAACCCGCTGACCTTTGTCGTCGTGAACGTCGCGCTTATCGTGCTCTTAAACACCGGTGCGGTGGAGATCAGCGTCGGCTCGCTCGCCCAGGGCGACGTGGTTGCCCTGGTCAACTACCTGAACCAGATCCTGGTGGAGCTGGTGAAGCTCGCGAACCTCATCGTGCAGGTGACCCGGGCGCTCGCCTCGGCGGACCGCGTGGATGAGATCCTTAAGACGGAACCCTCCATGCAGTACGGTTCCGGCACTGTGGAGGAGAAGCCGGGCGTGCCGGCGGTCGTGTTCGACCATGTGAGCCTGACCTATCCGGGAGCCGGCGGCGAGAGCCTTCATGACATTTCCTTCACGGCGATGCCGGGCGAGACGATCGGCGTGATCGGCGGAACGGGCTCCGGCAAATCTTCACTCGTTAACCTCATCCCGCGCTTCTACGACCGGACGGACGGCTCAATCCGCCTCTTCGGGACCCGCGTGGAGAACCTCAAAAAGGAAGCAATCGACGAGACGGTCGCGGTCGCGCTCCAGAAAGCCGCCCTGTTCTCCGGAACGATCCGCTCGAACCTGCTCATGGGGAAGAAGGACGCGGAGGAGGCGGACATGTGGCGCGCTCTTACGGCAGCCCAGGCGGCTGATTTTGTGCGGGGGAAGAAAGCAGGGCTCGACGCTCCGGTGGAGCAGGGCGGCCGGAACTTCTCCGGCGGGCAGCGCCAGCGCCTTACGATCGCGCGGGCACTCATCGCGGAGCCGAAGATCCTGATCCTCGACGACTCGGCGAGCGCGCTCGACTACGCGACGGACGCTGCACTCAGGCGGGCCATCCGGGAAATGTCCGGTAAGATGACCGTCTTCATCGTGAGCCAGCGGGCCAACTCGGTCATGAATTCGGATAAGATCATCGTCCTCGACGAAGGCAGGATAGCCGGCATCGGCACCCATGAGGAACTGCTTGCAGGCTGCGAGGTTTACCGCGACATCTACGAGAGCCAGTTCGGAAAGGGGGAGGCGCGATGAAGAAGAAAAATGAAAAGATGAGCCGCGAAAAAATGCTCGCGACCGTAAAGCGCGTCTTAAAGCTTATCCGCCCCTATCGTCTGTTTGTGATCGCAAGCCTTCTCTGCGCGGCGGTTTCCGTCGGCGGGCAGCTGCTCATCCCGATCCTGACCGGCGATGCGATCGATTATATGATCGGGCTTGGGAGGGTTGATTTTACCGCCGTCAAGAAAACACTGCTCCTCATCGGCCTTTCGCTCGCGGCCTCCGCGGCTGCCCAGTGGGTCATGGGGATCTGCAACAACAAAATCACCTACAATGTGACGCGGGATCTCCGCAACAAGGCGGTGAAGAAGCTGGAGATCCTCCCGCTTTCCTACCTCGACACGCACCTGACCGGCGACCTGGTCTCCCGCGTGATCGCGGACGCGGACCTGGTCTCCGACGGCCTCCTCATGGGCTTCACCCAGCTCTTCTCCGGCGTCCTCACGATCCTCGGGACTCTCATTTTCATGCTGCGCGTGAACCTGCCGATCGCGCTCGTCGTGATCCTGGTCACGCCGCTCTCGCTCGTCGTCGCGGCCTTCATCGCGAACAAGACCTACCGGTTCTTCCACCTGCAGAGCGACATCCGCGGCGAGGAGACCGCCATCATCAACGAGGATATCGACGGCATGCGCGTGATCAGGGCTTTCGGGGACGAGGCGGAGTCGCTGGCGCATTTTGACGAGGTCAACGACGAGCTGGCCGCGGCGAGCCTCAAGGCGACATTTTACTCGAGCATCACGAACCCGGCGACGAGATTTGTCAACAGCGTGGTCTACGCGGGTGTGATCCTCGCCGGAGCGCTCTTTGCGGTTGCGGGAGGCATCACAGTCGGCCGGCTGTCGATCTTCCTCACCTACGCGAACCAGTATACGAAGCCCTTCAACGAGATCTCGGGCGTCGTCACGGAGCTCACAAACGCGATTGCCTGCGCGGCCCGCATCTTCGAGCTCTACGACGCGGAGCCGGACCCGGCGGACGAGCCGGGCGCGCGGACGCTCGCGGAGGGCGAGGCGGACGGAAATGTCTCGCTCCGGGACGTGGCCTTCCGCTATGTGCCGGACAGGCCGCTCATCGAGCATTTTTCGCTGGATGTGCATCCGGGAGAGCGCATCGCGATCGTCGGCCCGACGGGCTGCGGCAAGACGACGCTCATCAACCTTCTGATGCGGTTCTACGATGTGGACGAGGGCTCGATCAGCGTCTCAGGGACGGATATCCGGAAAATCAGGCGGAAGAGCCTCCGCGCCTCCTACGGCATGGTGCTGCAGGACACCTGGCTGAAAGCCGGGACCATCGCGGAAAATATCGCCTACGGCGACCCGGACGCCCCGCGCGAAGCGATCGAGGAGGCGGCGAAGGCAGCGCATGCGCATGGTTTCATTTCCAGACTGCCGGAAGGCTATGACACGGTGATCTCCGAGGACGGCAGCCAGCTCTCCCAGGGCGAAAAGCAGCTCCTCTGCATCGCGCGCGTCATGCTCTCGCTGCCGCCGATGCTGATCCTGGACGAGGCGACGTCCAGCATCGATACGCGCACCGAGATGCGGATCCAGAAGGCCTTCAACCGGATGATGGAGGGGCGGACTTCCTTCATCGTCGCGCACCGGCTCTCGACGATCCGCGAGGCGGACGTGATCCTGGTCATGAACGAGGGACACATCGTGGAGAAAGGCACGCACAGCGAGCTGCTCGCAAGGGGCGGCTTCTACGCGAAGCTCTACAATTCCCAGTTCGAGGGGGCTTCGATCTGACCGCATTCATGAAGATTTTATTAAACAATTTCATCCCTCCTTGCAACTCCGGAAATTTCGCGTTATAGTTAGGGGCATGGATCGCGGGAGCGGTCCGGTCATCGGAGGATATAATATGAAAAACTTTTTCGGAAGAATGGGAGACAGTTTAAGGCGGTTCATGATGGGCCGCTACGGGATGGACGACCTGAACCGTTTCCTTTTTTACACATGGGTCTTGCTCATCGTTCTCGAGCTCATCATCCCGGTGAGGGGCGTAAAATCGCTGCTCTCCACGCTGGGCCTTCTCGTGGTGATCTTTGAGCTGTTCCGCATGCTCTCAAGAAACATCGCGAAGCGCTACCAGGAGAACCTGAAATTCCTTGACATGACGGCGGGACTCCGTAAGACGCTGCGTATCAACCGCAGGAAGTTTGACGACCGGAAGACGTACCGCTACTTCAGGTGCCCGGGCTGCGGGCAGGAGGTGCGCGTGCCGAAGGGCAAGGGCCATATCAGGATCACCTGCCCGAAGTGCGGGAAGTCATTTGAGAAGAACGTCTGAGACAGGATCGGGCAGCCCAGGAGGTTTTGCGTGTTCGGATATATTACGGTCAACCAGGATGAACTGAAAATGAAGGACGTGCGCCGCTACAAGAGCTACTACTGCGGTCTCTGCCGCGAGCTCGGGATACGCTACGGCAATATCGGGCGTCTGACGCTGAACTATGACATGACATTTCTCACGATCCTGCTCTCAGCGCTCTACGAGACGCCGATGCAGACGGAGAAAAAGCGCTGCGTGCCGCATCCGCTCACGAAGCAGGAGATGCTTTACGGGAAATACACCGGCTACACGGCGGACATGAACATGCTGCTCATCTGGTACAAGATGGCGGACGACGTCGCGGACGACGGGAGCGTTAAGGGCCGCGCGTTCATGAAGGCGAAGAAGAGCGACATCGAGAAGCTGAAGGAGGCTTATCCCAGGCAGGCGGAGGCGATCGAGACGAAACTGAAGAAGCTCGCGGACGCCGAATTTGCCAACATCCACGACCTCGACTACGTCTCCGGCCTTTTCGGGGACATGACGGCGGAAGTCTTCGTCGCGAAGGAGGACGAGTGGTCCGACGAGCTCAGGCGCATGGGCTTCTACCTGGGCAAATTCATCTACCTGCTGGACGCCTACGAGGACCTGGAGAAGGACGAAAAGAACGGGGAGTACAACCCCTGGGAGACCATGAAGGGCCGGAAGGATTTCGACGCGCTCGTGGAAAATACGCTCACGATGATGATCGCGGAGAGCGCGAAGGAGTTTGAGAAGCTGCCGATCCTTGCGGATGTTGATATTTTGCGGAATATCATGTACTCCGGGGTCTGGTCGAAGTATGAGGCCGTGAAGAAAAAACGGGAAGAGGGAAGAAAATGATCGCAGATCCTTACAAGGTGCTCGGCGTAGACCCGGGCTGTACGGACGCCGAGCTCAAAAAAGCCTACAGGGACCTGAGCAAGAAATGGCACCCGGACCAGAATCCGAACAATGCCAAAGCCGCGGAGGAGCGCTTCAAGGAGATCCAGGAAGCCTACCGGCAGATCGTCGACGCGCGGGAGCGAGGGACCAGTCCTTACGGCCGGAATCCTTACGGGCAGAGCGCTTACGGCAGCCAGAATTCCTACAATAACCAGGGATCGGGCCGCGGCTACGCGGAGTACGGTTACGGCTCCTTCAACGATTACTTCAACCAGTGGCAGCAGTATTCGAACGGGAGACGGCAGGATACGACCGAGTCGACGGAGGAGATGGCCGCGCGCAACTACATCAACAGCGGCTGCTACCGCGAGGCGCTGAACGCCCTCGAGGGCGTCGAGGTCACAAGGCGCGGCGCGAGATGGTACTACTACGCGGCGATGGCGAACCAGGGGATCGGCAGCAACGTGACCGCGCTCGAGTACGCGAAGCGGGCGGCAGATATGGAGCCTGACAACATGCTCTATGCGTCCTACCTGGCCCAGCTGAACAACAGCGGGAACTGGTACCAGCGGCAGAACGCGAACTACGGGTTCGGAGGCTTCGGGCGCTCGGGCGGCAGTTCCTGGTGCCTGTCGATCATTATGCTGAATCTGTGCTGTAATATGATGGGCGGACGCATTTTCTGGTGCTGAATGACGAATTTTATGCGGAGAGTGGAGGAAACTTCACTCTCCGCTTTTCATTTCAGGCGCCTTGTGGTAAAATATTGTGAGTTATGAGCTTTTTGACCGGGAGGAAATGAGTGAAGAAATGAGTGAATTCAGGCACGATCTTCTCCTCAGAATCATAAAATTAGGCAACGCCGTGCTGATGACGGTGCCGTTCGCGGTCTCGTGGATGGTCTATTACGGTCACCAGCTGTATCTGGAGCCGTTCTTCTTCAAGGGGAACTGGCTTGTTATTGTGCTGTATTTTCTTGTCTACGCGATGTACGGGCGGGTCTACGACGCGTTTTTAGTGTCGCTCAACCCGATCTCGGAGATGGTCTACAGCCAGAGCCTCGCGGCGGCGGTCTCGGACGTGATCGCCTTTATCGTGATCTGGCTGCTGATGCGCTATTTCCCGAATGCGCTGCCGCTCCTCATCGTCTTCCTCTGCCAGGTCGCGGTCTCGGCCGGCTGGTCGGTGGTCGTGCACCGATGGTATTTCCGGACATTTCCGCCGAAGCGGACGATCGTCGTCTACGACATGCGGGAAGGCATGGAGGAGCTGATCGCGGAGTACGGTCTCAGCAAGAAGTTCAAGGTGGAAAAGATCATCCCGGTCGACGAATGCATCGCCGGGGGACTTGATGAACTGAAGGCAGCGGAGGCGGTCTATCTGTGCGGTATCCACAGCCGGGAGCGCAATATCATTTTAAAATACTGCATCCGCGAGGGAATCACGGTCTATGTGATCCCGCGGATCGGCGACATCCTGATGAGCGGCGCAAAGAAAATGCACATGTTCCACCTGCCGGTCATGCGAGTGGACCGCTACAGCCCGCCGCCGGAGTACGTCTTCGTGAAGCGCCTCCTCGACGTGGCGGTCTCGCTCGCCATGCTGCTGGTTTTCTCGCCGGTCATGCTGGTGACCGCGGCGGCCATCAAGATTGAGGACCGCGGGCCGGTCTTCTATAAGCAGTGCCGGCTCACGAAGGACGGAAAGAAATTCAATGTCCTGAAATTCCGCAGCATGAGGACCGATGCCGAGCGCGACGGTGTTGCCCGTCTCTCGAGCGGCAAGGATGACGACCGCGTGACGCACGTCGGAAAAGTGATCCGGAAATACAGGATCGACGAGCTGCCCCAGCTCCTGAATGTCCTTTCGGGCTCCATGAGCCTGGTCGGACCGAGGCCCGAGCGGCCGGAGATCGCCGCCCAGTACGAGGAGGAGCTGCCGGAGTTTTCGCTCCGCCTGCAGGCCAAGGCGGGCCTTACGGGTCTTGCGCAGGTCTACGGAAAATACAATACGAGTCCTTATGACAAGCTCCAGATGGATCTTATGTACATCGTGTCCCCGAGCATTCTCGAGGATCTCCGGATCATATTTGCGACCGTGAAGATCGTCTTTATGCCGGAGTCGACGGAGGGCGTTGAGAAGGGGCAGGAGACAGCAATGAGGAAGAAGGATAAAAAATGATTAATGTAATAGGTTTGGGTTATATAGGACTTCCGACAGCACTTATGTTGGCCAGTCACGGTCTTAAGGTGACGGGAACGGATATCAACCTGAATGTGGTGGAAAAGCTTCGAAAAGGTGAACTTACATTTCAGGAGAAAGGCCTTCCTGAACTGTTTCAAAGTGCGGTAGAGGGCGGGATTATATTTTCTGCCGAATATCAGAAAACGGACGTCTATATCGTTTCGGTGCCGACTCCGTATGACAAGTTCAGCAAGAAAGTTGATCCTCAGTATGTAATCAGAGCGGTGAGGGCTGTTCTTGAGGTGTGTGAAAAAGGAGCAGTGATCGTCATTGAATCAACGGTTTCGCCTGGAACAACGGACCGACATATCAGGCCCGAGATCGAGAATGCTGGCTTTGAAATTGGGAGAGATGTCCATTTGGTGCATGCCCCTGAGAGAATCATTCCCGGCAATATGGTTCATGAGCTTCTCCACAATAATCGGACGATCGGAGCAGATTCGCAGGAGATTGGCGAAAAAGTAAAGAAACTTTATGCGTCATTCTGCGAAGGAGAGATAGTGGTCACGGACATTCGGACTGCGGAAATGACAAAGGTGGTCGAGAACACATTCAGGGCGGTAAACATTGCGTTCGCAAATGAACTTGCTAAAATCTGCAGGCATGACGGTATGGATGTCTATGAGATTATCCGTATCTGCAATATGCATCCACGCGTCAATATTCTGAATCCGGGACCGGGCGTAGGAGGGCATTGCATCAGTGTAGACCCGTGGTTTCTGGTCGGTGATTATCCCGGTCTTGCGAAGGTGATCGATGAATCAATGAAGACCAATGACGGAATGCCGGATTTCGTGCTGAATCGGATCTACGAAGTCATGCGTGAGAACAGCATCACTGATTTTGAGCGCGTAGGGCTGTACGGGCTTACCTATAAGGAAAATGTGGACGATTGCCGGGAATCGCCGACGCTTCAGCTCCTTGAAAGCCAGGCGAGACATCTTGCGAAGGGGCTTAAAGTGTATGATCCCTATGTGAAAAAGGATATGGTTGAGAATCAATATCATAATCTGGGCGCATTTATCACGGATATAGATCTGATTGTCATTATGGTTGGACATTCAGAGATTCGTGAGCATCAGGATTTGCTGGCTGGAAAAATTATTCTGGATACGCGGCATGTGATTTCGCTTCCGGGAACCGTGAGACTGTAAGAGGCTTGGAATGAAAAAAGTTATGGTGGTTTTCGGGACAAGACCGGAGGCAATAAAGATGTGCCCGCTGGTCAACGAGCTGAAAGCCAGGAAAAATATAAAGACAGTTGTTCTGGTTACGGGTCAGCACCGGGAGATGCTGAATCAAGTTCTTCAGGTATTTTCGGTCGTCCCTGATTATGATCTGGCGATCATGAAGAAAGACCAGGACCTTTTTGACATCACAGCGAACGTGCTTACAGGCATCAGGGATATTCTGGAGAATGAGAAACCGGATGTCGTTCTGGTGCACGGCGATACTACTACGACTTTTGCCGCGTCGCTGGCAGCGTACTATCTTCGGATACCGGTGGGCCATGTGGAGGCCGGTCTCAGAACATATGATGTATATGCGCCGTATCCGGAAGAATTCAACAGGCAGGCGGTCAGCATTACGGCTGCCTGGAATTTTGCCCCGACGCAGCAGGCAGCTGAAAATTTGCTGCGAGAAGGCAGAAAGCCGGAGTCGATCTATGTAACCGGCAATACGGTCATTGACGCTATGAAGACAACGGTTCAGCCTGGGTATGAGCATGAGGAACTCAGATCTGTCGAAGGGAAAAGGCTTATTTTGATGACGGCTCATCGAAGAGAAAACCTTGGGGAGCCGATGCGAAGCATGTTTCGCGCGATCAGGCGGGTCGTGGATGAAAATGAAGACCTGCGTGTCATTTATCCGATTCATATGAACCCCAAAGTGCGCGAGGCGGCGCAGGAAGTGTTTGGAGATGATCCACGATTTCGAATCATAGAACCGCTGAATGTCATAGATTTTCATAATTTTATGGCAAGGAGTTTCCTGATCCTGACGGACAGTGGAGGAATTCAGGAAGAGGCACCCAGCCTGAGAAAACCGGTTCTGGTGATGAGGGAGGTTACAGAGCGGCCGGAAGGTGTAAAGGCAGGCACGCTGCGGCTCGTCGGAACCGACGAAGGCAGGATCGCGAAGGCAATGCGCGAACTTGTCACAGATCCGGAGGCTTACAGAAAAATGGCGGAAGCCGCGAACCCGTACGGTGACGGCTATGCGTCGAAGAGGATCGTCGATATCCTTGAGAGGACCCTCTGATTGGAGGAAGAATGAAGGAACGTTTGTGTTACATCAGTGATACAGCAGGGTGGATCGATGGCAATTCCGACGGTATTTTGAAGAAAAAACTGACACAGATGAGGCTCCTGTCGGAGCATTTCGATACGGTCATGTTCGGATTTGACCAGGCCCATAAGCGGATCGGAGTCCGCAGGGGAGACGAATTTATCCCGATCAAGGATGTCCCGGACAATATTGCCGGGAAAGCCCTGAAGCGGGCCCTGTTTTACCGCATGGCGGCTTCCTACTGCCGGCGGCAGAATATCCGCAGGTTCTATATCCGCTATGCGCTGACGGACCTCTCCTTTCTCGGTTTTCTGAGAAGCCTGCCGGAGGACTCGACGGTGGTCGTTGAGATCCCTACCTATCCCTATGACAAGGAACGCGCGGACAGTATCCGCGGAAGTATACTGACCTTTCAGGATCATGTCCTGCTGCCGTTTCTCAAAAAACGGGTGAATTATATCGCGACATTCTCCAAGGACGAGTCGATTGCCTCCATTCCCTGCATCAATATGCAGAACGGGGTGGACACGGACAGTATAAAAATGAGGGAATTCCGGTCGGATCCGGATGTGATTGGTCTTTTGGCGGTGGCGTCCATGAATTTCTGGCACGGTTACGACCGCGTCATCGCCGGGATGGGGGCGTACAGGCAGAAAGGCGGCACAAGAAAGATTGTCCTGCATATCGTCGGCGACGGTCCGGAGATTCCGAAGCTTCGGGAAATGGCCGCAAACCTTGGAGTCGCGAATGATGTGGTCTTCCACGGCTTCAGGAGCGGAAGTGAGCTTGACGAGATCGCCTCTGTATCAGATATTGCGGTGTGCAGCCTTGGGCTTCATCGCCTTGGGCTAACAGATGTGAGCCCGATAAAAGTTCGTGAGTATATGGCGCAGGGATTTCCGATGATCAGCGCCCGGGCAGTGGATATCTCGGAGATGCTCTCCGAACATGAACTTCTTGTGCCGATGGATGACAGCCCTGTCAGCATGGAGGATGTCATCGCATTTTATGACAAAAAGGACCTCGGAAATCCGGAGAGCGCGAAAAAGGAAGCGGAGGCGCTCAGGCAGCTCGCTTACGAATACTGCGATATGAAGGTTGTCTTTGCCCCGGCTGTGGAAGCATTCCGGGAAGGATAAAACGCGGAGTTACACATGAACATAATTCTACTGTCGGGCGGCTCGGGCAAGCGTCTCTGGCCGCTCTCCAACGAAATCAGATCCAAGCAGTTCATCCGCCTCTTCAGGGACGGGAACGGCGAGTATGAATCCATGGTGCAGCGGGTGTACCGGCAGATCCGGTCGGCGGACCCGTCCGCCAGGGTGACGATTGCGACCAGCAAGACGCAGGTCTCGGCGATCAGGAACCAGCTTGGCGGCGCGGTCTCCGTGTGCGTGGAGCCGATGCGGAGGGATACATTTCCCGCAATCGCGCTCGCGGCTGCCTACCTGCGCTACGAGGAAGGGCTCGATGAGGACGCGACGGCGGTCGTCTGCCCGGTCGATCCGTATGTGGAGGACAGCTATTTTGCCGGTCTCACCAGGCTGGACGCGCTCGCGGCTGCCGGGGAGGCGAAGCTGGTCCTCATGGGGATCGAGCCGGCCGGGCCGAGCGACAAATACGGATACATCATCCCGGAGGACAAGGCTTCCGTGAGCCGCGTGAAGGCTTTCCGGGAGAAGCCGGATACGGAGACCGCGAAGGGGTACCTTGCGCAGGGCGCGCTCTGGAACGCGGGCGTATTTGCCTTTAAGCTCTCCTATGTCCTTGATATCGCCCGGAAGGCGGTCGATTTTAAGGACTATCGGGATCTCTACCTGAAATACGGCGAGCTGCCGAAGATCAGCTTCGACTACGCGGTCGTCGAGAAGGAACCCTCGATACGCGTGATGCGCTATTTCGGCGAGTGGAAGGACGTCGGTACCTGGAACACGATGGCCGAGGCGATGACGGACGTGGCCAAGGGAAATGTCACGCTGGACGAGACCTGCCGCAATGTCCATGTGATCAACGAGCTGGATATCCCGATCCTGGTGATGGGAGCGAAGGACATGATCGTGGCGGCATCCGGGGACGGGATCCTTGTCGCAGACAAGGAACGGTCCGGGGCGATGAAGCCTCTCGTGGAGAAGATCGTCACCGACGTCCGCTACGCGGAGAAATCCTGGGGATCCATGACGGTGGTGGACGCCGGGCCGGCCTCCGTGACCATGAAGGTCGTGATGAAGCCCGGGACAAGGATGTCCTATCACAGCCATGAGCTGAGAAATGAGATCTGGACCGTGCTCTCCGGCCGCGGCAGGACGATCGTGGACGATATGGAGCAGGAAGTCGGACCCGGCGACGTCGTGTCGGTTGCCGCCGGCTGCCGACATACTGTGCTCGCGGAGACGGAGCTTGTGCTGCTGGAAATACAGATCGGCTCCGAGATCAGCGCCGGCGACAAGAAAAAATATGCGCTTGACGGCGTTCCCGGCATCGACGAAGCCGCGGACAAGTGGAGCGAGTGATGGGTGACATGTATCCGATGCTGCTCTCCCCGTGCGGCAAGGACTATCTCTGGGGCGGGACCCGCCTCCGGGATGAGTACGGGAAGCTGTGCGGGAGCGGGCCTCTGGCCGAGACCTGGGAGTGTTCCGTGCATCCTGACGGCCTGAGCACAGTCCGAAACGGCTGCTTTGCCGGGGAGACGCTCAGGGAGGTGCTCTCGCGGCATCCTGAGTTCCTCGGAACCGGAGGGGATCCCGCGGAAGGGCTGCCGATCCTGGTCAAATTCATCGACGCGGCTCAGGACCTCTCCATCCAGGTGCACCCGGATGACGCCTATGCTATGTGTGCCGAGGGGAGCCGCGGCAAGACGGAGATGTGGTACGTGCTGGATGCGGCCGAAGGCGCGGAGATCGTGCTTGGCTTCGAGCATCCGGTGACGGAAGAGATCATCAGGGAAGCCCATAAGAAAGGCGATTTCCGCAGGCACCTGCACTATGTGCCGGTGAAAAAGGGCGATTCATTTTATATTCCGCCTGGCACGGTACACGCCGTCGGGGCGGGGATCCTCCTGGTGGAGATCCAGGAGAGCTCGAACCTGACCTACCGGGTCTACGATTATGACCGCATCGGTCCGGACGGAAAAAAACGGGAACTCCACCTTGACAAGGCCCTCGAGGTGATGCGGATGAATTCTTCTTCCGCGCACGCCCGGCCGGGCCGCGTTGTCCGCTACGAGCCCGGATGCAGCAAAGAGACGGTGTGCCGCTGCCGCTATTTTGAGGCGGAGGCGATCCGGTTTTCTGAGGAAGTCAGCCTTGAGGCGGGCCAGGAAGCCTGCCGGATACTGCTCTGTCTGGAAGGAGCGGGAAAGATCGGGGAGGTCTCCTTTAAAAAGGGCGACTGCCTGTTTCTGCCGGCCGGTTACGGCGGGGCGAGAGCGGAAGGAAGGGCCGTGCTGCTCAATATCAGGAACTGAGGAGAATCTATGAAATCAATCTATTCACCGTTCGTGCCGGACGGGAATCCTTACGTTGCCATCGTGCAGCGGGCCATGAACATGCACGGGATCGAGACGGTGCAGCTTCGGGAGGCTTTTAAGCCGGGCGGCGCCCGCGGCATCAAAGCCGCCAATTTCAACTGGCTGGAGAACAAGCTGAACCGGAAGACGCTCATCGGGAGCCTGGCAAACTATGGGCTCTGCATGTTCATCATCAGCTGGCTCAAACTGCACGGGATAAAGATCGTGTTCACGTTCCACAACCGGATCCAGCATGACAGCAGCCACCCGCGGATCGACCGCTCCTTCATGCGCTATATGTGCCGGGAGGCCGACGCGATCGTGATCCTGAGCAGCTATTCGCGAAAGATCCTGAAGCGTTATCTGCGCCCGGGCGACGAGCGGAAGATCTGCCATATCTCCCATCCGAACTATCTCTCGGAGTGCGGCGCTTACTATAAGGAACCGGAGAAGAAGGACGGCAGGATCGACATCCTCTTCGCGGGGGCGGTCAAGGCCTACAAGGGCATCGAGCTGATCCTCGATGCGGCGGAGAGATGCGAACAGGAGCAGCTGCCGGTGCGCTTCCACATCTGCGGGAGAGCGTCGGATCCCGCCTATAAGCAGATGATCGAGGAGAGGGCTGCGAAGATCTCCAATCTCGATACGAGCCTTTCATTTGTCCCGGACGAGGAGCTTTACCGGCTGATCGGGGAAAATGAACTGCTCATCCTCCCCTACGACCTTCGCTCGAGTCTCAACTCAGGCACCCTCTATCTGGCTTTTTCACTGGGAAGGACCGCGATCTGCCCGAAGATTGGGACAGTCGGCGAGTTCCCGGAGGATCTCATCTACTCCTACACATACAGGTCGGAGGAGGAGCACGCTGAGAAACTGTTCCTCATGATCCGAAAAGCCTGTGATGACATCAAGAGGGATCCCGACGCCCTCGCCGAAAAGGGCCGGCAGCTGAGGAAGATCGTCGAGGAGGAGTGCTCCGAGGACAGGATCGGCCTCGGCTACCGAAAACTGTACGAGAAACTGGCGGCGAAATAGGAGGAGAACCTGCTTTATGGACATCGAAAAGGTAGTCCTCGTGACCGTCACCTACAACAGCAGCGGCTATCTTGAGCGCCTTCTCTGTGCGGCGAAGAGATCGGATTATCCGCTTTACGGGATCGTGGTCGCAGACAATGCGAGCAGCCCGGAGCATGCCGTAAAAATAAAGGAACTGGCGGACCGCTGTGACAAGGTACACTGTATAAGGCTTCCCGGAAACACGGGCGGCGCCGGCGGCTTTGAGGCCGGTTTCCGCTATGTGCTGGAGTATATCCCGGAGGCGGACTGGATCTGGGTCATGGACGACGACGCATTTCCGCGGGAGGATACGCTGGGGAAGCTTCTCGCTCACAGGAATATACCGGGCCTGGGGGCGCTCACGCCTCTCATTTTCGGAAATGAGCTCAGAAAATACCAGATCTATCACCACAAGAGGGTAAGCCGCTATCTCGACACGGATATCGCCGTCGCAGGATCGGAGCGGGAGCTCACGGAGGAATGCGTCCCGATCGAGGCGAACGCCTTCGTGGGACCCCTCATTAAAATGTCGGTCGTGAGGGACATCGGCGTCCCGGACGGAAGTCTTTTCATTTACGGGGACGACACGGAGTACACCTACCGGCTCAGCCGGAAATACGGGCTCTGGCTTGTCACGGACGCGGTGATCGATCACCGGGACGTTTTCACCGGAACAGGCGCACGCCGGCCGGCGGAGTACTGGAAGGACTATTACAATTTCCGGAACCGGTTCCTGCTGATCCGGAAATACAGGAAGAACCGGCGGGAAGGCGCGATCGGGACACTGAAAGTGCTGCGGAGACTCCTGAGCGGCCTCAAAGCGGCCTGCGTCGATCCGGTCTTTAAGGGAAAACGGCGGCTTCGGGCCTCCTGCTTTCTTATGGCGCTTCGCGACGGCCTGCTGGGGCGCTCCGGAAAGCGTCTCGACCCGGCAGATTTTTTGAAATACAGGTAACAGAAAGGCCTGACATGGCGAAGCAGAATTCTCTCAAACGAAATTATGTGATGAATGTGATCCTGACCGGGTCGTCGATCATCGTCCCGGTCATCACCTTCCGCTATGTGTCGAGAACCCTGCTGCCGGACGCCCACGGGAAAGTCCAGCTGGCCCTGTCCGTCCTCTCTTATTTCAATATGTTCGCCCAGCTCGGGATCCCCACCTACGGGATCCGTGTCGCGGCGAAGGTGCGCGATGACCGGGAGACCCTCACGAGGACGGCCCACGAGCTCCTCGCGATCAACCTCATCATGAGTGCGGTCTCCTATGCGCTGCTCTTTGCGGTGATCCTTCTCGTGCCGCGCATCCGGGAAGAGAGCACTCTCTACCTCGTGGTCGGGAGCCAGATCATTTTCAATGCGATCGGGATGGAATGGCTCTTCAGGGCCATGGAGCAGTACACGTACATCACGGTGCGCTCGCTCATTTTCCAGCTGATCGCGATCGCCGCAATGTTTCTCCTCGTTCACAGCCCGGAGGACTACGTGCTCTACGGCGGGATCAGCGTGCTGGGGATGGTTCTCTCCGGCATTTTCAATTTTGTGAATGCCCGGAAGTTCATCGACAGAAAGGCTAAAGGTCCCCTGGATCTCAGGCGGCATCTTAAGCCGGTCGCGATCTTCTTCGCGATGGCCTCCGCGACGATCATCTACACGCAGCTCGACGCGGTCATGCTCGGGTTCATGAAGACCGACGCGGACGTCGCCTACTACCATGCGGCCGTGAAGGTTAAGGGAATCCTGGTCAGCGTGATCACCTCGCTCGGCGCGGTCCTGCTGCCGCGGGTGTCCTACTACGTGGAGAAGGGCATGGACGCCGAGTTCCGGCGGCTCATCGGGAGAGCGGTCGACTACGTGTTTGTCACGGCGGTTCCGCTCGCGGTCTATTTTATGATCTTTGCTGGTGACGGCGTCCTTTTTCTGTCCGGGCCGGCCTACGCGAGCGCGGTCCCGCCGATGCGGATCATCATGCCGACGCTGCTTTTTATCGGCCTCTCCAATGTGACCGGGATCCAGATCCTGGTGCCGACCGGGCGGGAGAAGGTCGTTCTTTACTCGGAGATCGCCGGCGCGGCGGTGGACCTTGTGTTAAATGCGCTGCTGATTCCGCGCTACGCTTCTGCGGGCGCGGCTGTCGGAACCCTGGCGGCGGAGGCAGTCGTCCTGGCTGTCCAGATGGGGGCGCTTAAGGGGGAGATCGCGGAGGCATTTTCTTCCGTCCGCCCGCTCAAGATCCTCGCGGCGCTCGCCGCGGGCTGCGGCGCGTCCTCATGGGTGCTCCTGACAGGCCTTGCGGGCCTGCCCGCGCTTCTCGTCTCCTCGGTCCTCTTTTTTGCCGCCTACGGGGCGGTGCTCCTCATGCTTAAGGAGGAGCTTGCGGTCTTCATCGTTTACGGGACGCTGGCGGAGAAGCTCGGGAAGTTCATTCACAGATAAATCATCACGGATACTGGAGGATCTTGATGGATCACGAAATGGTTTCGATCATAACCCCCTGCTGGAATGGGGAAAAATATATCGGGGAGACGATCAGGTCCGTCCTCGCCCAGACATACCCGGACTGGGAGATGCTCATCGTGGACGACGGCTCGACGGACGGCTCCCGCAGCGTGGCGGAGTCATTCGCCGCGGAGGATGCGCGGATCCGGTACTTTTATCAGGAAAATGCCGGCTCGGCCGCAGCCCGGAACCGCGGGATCCGGGAGGCCGCCGGCCGTTATATCGCGCTTCTGGACGCGGACGATCTCTGGGATCCGGAATTTCTCGAGCGCCAGCTCGCGTTCATGAAGGAGAAGAAGGCGGTCTGCGTGTGTTCCGCCTACCGCTATATCGATGAACAGTCGCACTTTTCCGGCAGGATCGCGAAGGCGAAAGCGGAGATCACGGTGAACGACATGCTCTTAATGAACCGTGTCGGCTGCCTTACCGGGCTCTACGACAGCGCCTGTTTCGGGAAAATATATCTCCGCGAGGAGCTGAAAAGCATCCGGGACGACTATGC
>OCTX012291952.1_pt1 | contig 36410 bp, 25 predicted proteins | sample 1539691 | NCBI WGS metagenome assembly OCTX01 (sample SAMN02144231, study PRJEB22623) | gut metagenome | biome: sheep rumen | host: Ovis aries | place: New Zealand
GTCGGTGGCTTGCTGCGACAGAAAATGTACTCCTCTGTGTACGTTTGCGTTCACGTTGTAGTATTCTTCCACCATCGCTTCCACCACGCAGCGCGGTTTCTGCGTCGTGGCGGCATTGTCGAGGTAGACCAACGGACGGTTGTAAACGGTTCTCGAGAGTATCGGAAAGTCGTCTCTGTTCATTTTGAAAGAGGATTGAATTTAGAAGTGGGAGTAGAAATAGGAGTAAAAGTGGGAGTAGAAATGGGAGTAAAAGTGGACATTTGTCTTGTCTTCTTGTCTCCTTGTCTTCTTTCCTTCTTTATTTACAAAGATTACATGTCTTGCATTTTTCCAGTTCTCCGAGGAATCGTTTCTCCACTTTCACGTAGAGTTTGCTTCGGAGTGGCTCGTAGGAAATTTGGTCGATCACCTGTCCCATGAATGCGTTTTTCAGCAGCATCCTTGCTTGCTCCTCCGGTATGCCTCTCTGCCGCATATAGAAGAGTGCCGTCTCGTCCATCACTCCGACTGTTGATCCGTGAGCGCATTTCACGTCGTCGGCATAGATTTCGAGCATGGGTTGTGAATACATCCTTGCCTCTGGGCTGGCACACAGGTTGTTGTTGGTCTCTTGCGATGATGTCTTCTGGGCGTCTTTCTCCACAAGAATCTTTCCCGCAAACGCCCCTACAGCCTGCTCGTCCACCACGTACTTGTACAGTTCGTTGGATGTGCAGTTTGGCGCAATATGTCGGATGAGCGTGTTGTTGTCGATATGCTGTGCTGCGCTCGCAATCGCGCAGCCGTTGAGAGTCACATCGGTGTACTGTCCTTCCATGACCACATCGCAGAGGTTGCGTGTTGTCCCGTTATGGAGCGTGATGCAGCTGTGACGCACGTTGCAGTCATTCTCTGTATGTATGTAGACGTTGGAGAATCGGTTCATCCCCGGAGTGGTTTCCTCAATCTCGTAGAGGTCGAGACGCGAATTGTCGTGGCAGAACACCTCCATCACCTGCGTTGTGAGGAATGCCTGCTGGTCTGTGGCATGGTCGCCCACGATGACGGTGGCGTCGGCTCCGCTTTCCAGGACTACGAGCATACGCCGGTTCATCATCGACGGTACGGAGCCGCGTATCCAGTTGTCCACATTGATAGGTTTCTCTACTTTTGTGTTTTTTGGCACATAGATGAGCAGACATTCGTGTGCGAGCATCGTGTTCAGGAGTGTGATGCCGTCTGACGTGTCGGCCAGCCTGTTGTAATAGGCCGTCATGTCCTTCGGGGCATCCTTCAGGCTGAAGATATAGTTGGATGGAGCGATTCCGAGTGGTGTGAAGAGGATGCCGTAGTTGGGTGCGAATGCCTTGTCCACGTCTGTGTACTTATAGCGCTCCACTTTTTGTGACGGAAACCCACACTGCTTGAACAACTCAAAGGCCTTCTCCCTTTCGTTGTTCATCACGGCTGTGCTTTTCGACATAATCATGTCGCGGCACTCACTATAGAATTCTATGTATTGCTGTTCGCTCATTGTTCTTCCTTAATCCAGTCGAATCCGTTGTCTTCTATCTGCTTTGCCAGTTCAGGTCCTCCCGTCTTGACAATCCTGCCGTCGAGCAGTACGTGTACCGTGTCGGGCGTGATGTAGTCGAGCAGCCTCTGATAGTGCGTGATAATGATGGCGGATGTTTCCGGCTTGCGCAGCTTGTTGAATCCCTCTGCCACTATACGCAGTGCGTCCACGTCCAGTCCGGAGTCCGTTTCGTCGAGTATGCAGAACGTAGGTTCGAGCATTGCCATCTGGAATATCTCGTTGCGCTTGCGCTCACCTCCGCTGAATCCTTCGTTCACGGAGCGGTTCACCAACTTGCTGTCCATCGACACAAGTTTACGCTTCTCACGCATCATCGACAGGAAATCAGAGGCTTTCATCGGATCGAGCCCCTGGTATTTCCTCTTGGCGTTGACGGCTGCTTTCAGGAAGTTTGCCATCGACACTCCTGGAATTTCGATAGGCTGCTGGAACGACATGAATATGCCGGCATTTGCACGTTCTTCAGGCTTCATCGCCAAGAGGTCGTGCCCATCGAATATGATGCTGCCTTCGGTCACCTCGTACGAGGGGTCTCCCACAATCACTTTGCTGAGTGTGGACTTACCGGCCCCGTTGGTGCCCATCAGCGCATGAATCTCTCCGTCTCGGATGGTGAGATCCACGCCTTTCAGTATTTCCTTGCCGTTGATGTTGGCATGCAGATTTTTTATTTCTAACATGATTTTGTTCTTTTTTTGATGGCTTTTTTTAGATGCTCTAGATTTTCTAGATATTCTAGATTCTATAGATATTTCTGCCTGGTTTTATTCGCTTTATCCTACGGTTCCCTCAAGGGAGACAGAGAGCAGTTTCTGGGCTTCCACGGCGAATTCCATGGGGAGTTTGTTGAGCACGTCCTTGGCATAGCCGTTCACGATGAGCCCGACTGCCTCCTCGGTGCTTATGCCTCGCTGGTTGCAGTAGAGGAGCTGGTCCTCCGATATCTTCGATGTCGTGGCTTCATGCTCCACGGTGGCGTTGTTGTTCTGCACGTCCATATAGGGGAAAGTGTGGGCTCCACATTCGCTTCCCAACAGCAGGGAGTCGCACGACGAGTAGTTGCGTGCTCCGTCGGCTTGCTTTCCCACTTTCACGAGGCCACGGTAGGAGTTCTCGCTTTTTCCTGCAGATATGCCTTTCGATATGATTGTGGACTTTGTTCGTTTGCCCAGGTGTATCATCTTTGTGCCAGTGTCAGCCTGCTGGTAGTTGTTTGTGACGGCTACTGAGTAGAACTCGGCCTGCGAGTCGTCGCCTTGCAGCACACAGCTCGGGTATTTCCATGTGATGGCTGATCCTGTCTCCACCTGTGTCCATGACAACTTGCTGTGGTGTCCTTTGAGCAGACCGCGCTTTGTCACGAGATTGAGCACGCCTCCTTTTCCTTCCGCGTCGCCTGGATACCAGTTCTGCACCGTGGAGTATTTTACCTCTGCATTGTCCATCACCACGATTTCCACGATGGCGGCATGCAGCTGGTTCTCATCTCGCATCGGGGCAGTACACCCTTCGAGGTATGATACATAACTGCCAGATTCGCAGACGATAAGAGTCCGCTCAAACTGACCTGTGTTTCGTGCGTTGATCCGGAAGTAAGTAGAGAGTTCCATCGGGCAGCGTGTGTTCTCGGGAATGTAGACGAACGACCCGTCGGAGAATACAGCTGAATTCAGTGCTGCGAAATAGTTGTCGCGGTATGGTACTACGCTTCCCAAGTGTTTTCTGACCAGATCAGGGTGGTTTTTGACAGCCTCGCTGATGGAGCAGAAAATGATGTTTTTCTCAGCCAGTTTCTCCTTGAACGTGGTTTTGACGGATACAGAGTCCATCACTGCGTCCACGGCCATTCCGCTGAGAGCCATACGTTCTTCAAGCGGTATTCCCAGCTTGTCGAAGGTCTTCATCAGTTCCGGGTCGATTTCCTTGTTTTCGCTCTGTTGCTGTTTCCTGGTAGGGTCTGCATAGTATGAGATGTCCTGATAGTCAATCTCGGGCAGACGCAGGTGTCCCCAGTTTGGAGCTTTCTGATCCTTCCAGTAGCGGAATGCTTTCAGACGAAATTCCAAAAGCCAATCGGGCTCACCTTTCTTCTGCGAGATGAGCCTTACGACGTCCTCGTTGAGGCCTTTGTCGATGATTTCAGTCTGTATGTCGGTGGTGAAACCGAATTTGTATTTCTCTTCTGCTACTTTTTTTACAAATTCGTTTGGCATTAAAAACTAGTTTTCAGTTTTTAGTTATCTGTTATCAGTTATCAGTTATATCTGATAGCTGCCAACTGACTTATAATCCGATTTCGTCGATTTTATCCTGAATGGAATGTTTCGGTGCTACTCCAGATGCTTCCTCAGTGGAGTCTGTCACGATGATGATGTCGGGTATGAATCTCTGTGACGCATGTTTCACCTTATAATATAAATCGTCTCTCTGTATAAGCGATTCGGTGCTTGTGCCGCCTTTGCTCTTGATGAAGTCGTATACATTGAATGCCACGCTGAGAATGAGCAGGTAGCCTGCAGCTCCAACCACAGCTCCAGCCAGCCTGTTGACGAAACTGAGGTGTATGGCCTTGAACGCCTTAGTGAGCAGCGACGCGATGAGGCCTAAGACGATGGGGAAGAGGATGACGATGGCAATGAAAGCGATGATGTCGGCTGTCGTCTCTTCAGTTCCCGTGAAGTCTGCCAAAACCTTTCCGAACTTGTCATACGCCATGACAGCCAGGAGCAGTCCCACGATGATGCCTCCCAGATTGGCTATTTGCTTGATGGCGCCTTGGATGTATCCAACCAAGGCGCCAATCAGGGCTACTATGATGATAAGTACTGTCATAATTTCTGCTTGATTTCCACCTCTGAGAAAGCTTCCAGCAGGTCGCCTTCCTTGAGGTCGTTGAAGTTAACGATAGAGATACCGCAGTCGAAGTTCAGTCCCACTTCCTTCACGTCGTCCTTGAAACGTTTCAATGCATTGATGCTGCCTGTGTGGATGACGATTCCGTCGCGTATCACGCGGATTTTGTCGCTGCGATGGATTTTTCCTTCAGTGACGATTGCACCAGCAACGGTTCCAACCTTCGTGATTTTGTAGACTTGCTTGACTTCAGCCGTTCCGGAATATTCCTCCTTGATCTCAGGAGCCAGCATTCCTTCCATCGCGCTCTTGATTTCCTCAATCGTGTCGTAGATGATGGAGTAGAGTCGTATGTCCACGCCTTCCTGCTCGGCGAGTCGTCGTGCAGGCTGGGAAGGACGTACCTGGAATCCGATGATGATAGCGTCTGACGCCTTAGCGAGCGACACATCGTTCTCAGAAATTTGTCCCACAGCTTTGTAGATGACGTTGACCTGAATCTTCTCGGTGGAGAGCTTGATGAGCGAGTCGCTCAATGCCTCGATGGATCCGTCGACGTCGCCCTTGACGATGAGGTTGAGGTCTTTCACTCCGCCGATTGCGATGTCGTGAGCCAGATCTTCAAGTCCCTTGCGCTTGGTTGTGCGTATTCCCTGCTCGCGTTTCAGCTGTTCGCGCTTGTTTGCCAGCTCACGTGCCGCTTGCTCCGTCTCCATCACATGGAACGTGTCTCCGGCAGTTGGTGCTCCGTTCAGTCCGAGAATCAGTGCAGGCTCTGCAGGCAGCACCTTGTCGATGCGCTTTCCGCGCTCGTTGAACATGGCCTTGATTTTTCCCCAGCTTGTTCCGGCAAGCACGATGTCGCCTTGTTTGAGCGTTCCGTTCTGCACCAGCACGGTTGCCACGTAGCCTCGTCCTTTGTCGAGCGACGACTCAATCACGCTTCCCACTGCCTTGCGGTTGGGATTGGCTTTGAGGTCGAGCATCTCTGCCTCAAGCAGCACTTTCTCCATCAGCAGGTCGACATTGATACCTTTCTTTGCAGAGATGTCCTGGCTCTGGTATTTTCCGCCCCAGTCCTCGACGAGGTAGTTCATGGCAGCCAGCTGCTCCTTGATTTTCTCAGGGTTGGCTCCCGGCTTGTCAATCTTGTTGATTGCAAACACCATAGGCACGTTTGCAGCAACTGCGTGGCTGATTGCCTCCTTCGTCTGTGGCATGATGTCGTCGTCGGCAGCTATGATGATAATCGCGATGTCGGTCACCTGCGCACCGCGCGCACGCATGGCTGTGAATGCCTCGTGTCCCGGTGTGTCGAGGAATGTGATACGTTTGCCGTTAGGCATCTTCACGTTGTATGCACCGATATGCTGTGTGATACCTCCAGCCTCTCCGGCAATCACGTTGGTCTTGCGGATATAGTCGAGCAGTGATGTCTTACCATGGTCGACATGTCCCATCACGGTGATAATCGGCGCGCGTGGCTGAAGATCCTCCTCTGCGTCGGCTTCTTCCTCGATGGCGTTCGAAACATCCTCGCTGACATACGTAGTTGAGAATCCGAACTCTTCAGCTACGAGGTTGATGGTCTCGGCGTCCAGTCGCTGGTTGATGGAAACCATAATGCCGATTTGCATACATGTTGCAATGACCTGTGTGACAGGCACGTTCATCATGGTTGCGAGTTCGTTGGCAGTCACATATTCAGTCAGTTTCAGGATTTTGCTCTCTGCATTTTCCTCCTCTTCCTGCTCTGCCATCCTATTGTGTATCGCCTCACGCTTGTCCTTACGGTATTTCACGCCCTTCTTCATTTGCTTTGAGGTCAGACGGGCGAGCGTCTCCTTCACCTGCTTTGATATTTCCTCATCGGTCAGTTCAGGTGCTTTCGCATTTTTGTTCTTCTTCTTTTTCTTTCCCGACTGCTGAGCCCCCTGCTGGTTTTGCTGCTGGTTCTGCTGCTTGTTCTTCTTGCGGGGGTCGGTGGTCTGCTGTGCTGCCTCTGCGTTGATGTCGACGCGCTCCTTTCCAATGCGTGTGCGCTTCTTCTTCTTTGCAATCTCTCCCTCATGGGCTTGACGCATGGCTTCTTTTGCTTCTTTGCGCTGACGCTCTTTCTCCTCTCGTTCTTTCCTTTTCTCGGCTTTTGACTTCTTGTCAGGACGGGTCTTGGAGTTGAGGTTGCTCAGGTCGATAAAGCCCACTTGCTTCACTCCTGTTGTGGGTGTCTCAGTGCGGAAAACTCCGTCTTCGTCCACCTTTCCCATCACTTTCTGCTTCTGCTTCTTCTCCTTTTCCTTGTGAGATTGTGTGTCAGGCTGAGTTTTCTCCTCGTCTTTCACAGTTTCTTTGCTTTCAGAGAGGGCAGGTTCCGGTGATTCTGTTAGCGTCTTAGCCACAACTGCAGGCTCTTCGTTTTTCTCTTCCTTCTTTTCCTCCTTTTCAGCTGTCGCAGCAGTTGCGCTTTCCTCCTTCGGCTGCTCAGCCTCCACAACAGGCTGTGTCTGAGGCTTGGCGTCCGTCTGTGTCTTCTCCTCTGCAGGCGTTTCATTCTGGGGCTGTGGTGGAGTCACTTGGACTCTCTCTTCTTCTTTTTTCTCTTCAGACTTAGGCTGCTGAAGATCCTTGATGTTGCCCACTACCTTGAACTGCTGCTTGGTCTCAGAAGGTGCTCTGAATATTTCAGGCTTCTGTCGCTTCTCCTGCTTGAGGCGTTCGCGTTCTTGCCGTTCGCGCTCTTTCTGCTTCTGAATCTCCTCGTGTTTCGTCTTGTCGGCGCCGAAAGCATCCATGAGCAGTTTGTACTGCTCATCCGTGATCTTTGCGTTAGGGCTGGCGTCTTGCAGCGCCTTGCCCTTCTTCTGCAGGAATTCGGCCACGGTGTTAATTCCCACATTCAATTCTCTTAATGCTTTATTGAGTCTTGGCATGTATGTTGATTTTGGTTTTTACTTTATTACTTAATGGGCGGTCGCTTCTTGTTTCGCCGCGATATGGCGGATGCTGCAGCCTTGTAGGCTGGTGGAGACTATTCTTCCTCGAACTCAGCACGCAGTATGCGTAGCACCTCGTCGACGGTTCCCTCTTCGAGGTCTGCTTTCTCAATCAGCACCTCCCTTGGTGTGTCGAGCACGCTCTTGGCTGTGTCGAGTCCGATGTTCTTGATGGCCTCAACCACCCAATCCTCAATCTCGTCCTTGAACTCGTCGAGGTAGATGTCCTCGTTGTCGCTGTCGCTTCCGAGGTCTCTGAATACGTCGATTGAATATCCAGTGAGCATGCTGGCTAGCTTGATGTTGAGTCCGTTCTTTCCGATGGCCAGTGACACCTGGTCTGGCAGGAGATATACGCTGGCTTTCTTTGCCTCCTCGTCAATGGATATAGAGTTGATCTTTGCCGGGCTGAGCGCACGCTGTATGTAGAGCTTGATGTTGCTGGTGTAGTTGATCACGTCGATGTTCTCGTTGTGCAGCTCTCTCACGATTCCGTGAATACGGCTTCCCTTGACGCCTACGCATGCACCAACCGGGTCGATTCGGTCGTTGTAGCTCTCGACCGCGATTTTTGCACGTTCTCCTGGTATACGAGCGATCTTATGGATGATGATGAGTCCGTCGTTGATTTCTGGCACCTCAGCCTCGAGAAGTCTCTGCAGGAAGTCGGGCGATGTTCTTGACAGAATGATTTTCGGATTGCTGTTGGCGTTGTCCACCCTTAGTATGACTGCTCGTGTGGACTCTCCCTTGCGGAAGAAGTCTCCCGGAATCTGTTCAGACTTCGGCAACAACAGTTCGTTGCCTTCGTCGTCGAGAATGAGCACCTCTCGTTTCCATATCTGATAGACCTCTCCGTTGACAATCTGTCCCACCTTGTCCGCGTATTTGTTGTAGAGGTTGTCGTGCTCGAGCTCGAGAATCTTGGCTGCCATGGTCTGACGCAGGTTCAGTATAGCCCTTCGTCCGAAGTCAGCGAAATTCACCTTCTTGCTCAACTCCTCTCCCACCTCGTAGTCAGGATCTTCCTTCTGCGCATCCGACAAGGCTATCTCAGCAGCTTCGTTCTCCACTTCTCCGTCGGGAACAACCGTACGGTTCCAGTAAATCTCGAAGTCGCCCTTCTCGGGGTTCACAATCACGTCGAAGTTGTCGTCATGACCGTACATCTTCTGAAGCACACTTCTGAACGAGTCCTCAATCACGTTGACGAGTGTGGCCTTGTCGATCTTCTTGCTTTCCTTGAAGTCTTTGAATGTGTCCGACAAGTTTACGCTTTCTATTGCTTTCTTTGTTGCCATTTTGATATGTAGTTTTTGTTTTTTCTTTGAGTCTGTACGGGCTTATTTGAAGTCGATGACCGACTTCACCCATTTCACGTCTTCATAGCTGTAGGTGTATTCCACTTCTACAAGCTCAGGTCGTTTCTTTCCTTCTATTCTCTGTTTTTCTTCCACGGCCACCACGAAATGGTCGGGGTCGGCTTCAATCAGGGACCCAAGCTGCTTCTTTCCCTCTTTCGTCATCAGCTCGACGTCGTAGCCGATGTTGTTGATGTATTGCTGAAGCACTTTGAACGGCTGTCCGATGCCAGCAGAACCGACTTCCAGCTCATAGTCATCGATTTCGGGCTGGCACTGCTCGTTGATAAAACGGCTGAGTTCGCAGCAGTCTTCAATCCATACACCGTCCTTGTGGTCTATCTCAACCGTGATTTTGTTGTCTTTGTCTACGTTTGCCTCTACGAGGAAATATTCTTTGTCCTTGAGCCATTCCTCCGTTAGCTCGGTGATTCTTTGCTTATCTATCATATATTCTCTCTGACCGGGTGTGAACAATATTTCTTGTTTTGTATGATAATAAATTAGGAGGAACCCTAAGGCACCTCCTATCCGGTCAGTTGCAAAGTTACAACTTATTTTGCTTATTTCCAAAGGTTTTTCGAAAAAAATGCGAAAAACAGGGCCCTTTTCATCGTTTTTTGTGAAAAAGGGCCCAGTATTCGTGTTTTACTTAACGTTTTTCGTACCATTTCTGAAGCACAAAGAATGCTTTCTTCTTTTCTCCTTTGTCGCTCACCAGTCCTTTTCTGTTGTAGTAGTCCTGGATTCCTGGCAGCACGCGTCGGGGCGAGCGGAAATCCTTCAGAATCCAAGGTGTCGTACCGGCCAGTCCATCGATTTTTTCTATCATCGCCAGGTTCTCGATGTAGAGGTTCTCCTGGAACTCCTCAGTCCAACGCTGGTTCTTCTCTCCATGCAGCCCAGCTCTGGCTCCGCCTCCGAACTCACTGATGATGACTGGCTTCTCGTATGGTATTTCCCATGTCATCTTGGGTGCGTCGTTCACGTCGCGGTACCATCCCACGTATTGGTTGAAGCTGATGATGTCTACATACTGGTTCATGTTGTCGCTGAGTCGGTTTACGTAGTTGGACGCACTGGTCACTTCCATGGCCATGCTGATGAGACGTGTGTTGTCGAGATTGCGTGCACATGTGGCCAGATTGCTGAGGAACGCGTCGCGCTGTGGACTGTGTGGCGTCTCGTTGGCGATGCTCCAGACGATGATGTTGGCCCGGTTCTGGTCGCGCAGAATCATGTCGCGCAGTTGGTTGCGCGCGTTCTCCAATGTGGACGGGTTGGTCCAAGCGATGGTCCAGTAGCATGGGATTTCCGACCACAGGAGAATCCCTTGACGTTCGGCCTCCCTCACAGCGTGCTCGTTGTGGGGATAGTGAGCAAATCTCATAAAGTTGCATCCCAGCTCCTTAGCCCATGATATGAGCGTGCGTGCATCGTCTGCTCCGTTCGCCCTTCCTCCTCCGTATGCCTTCTCTTCGTGTGCGCTGATGCCTTTGAGGTAGATGGGCTTTCCGTTGAGCAGTATCTGCTTTCCGCTTGTGGTGATGCTGCGGAATCCGATTTCGTCGTTGATGGTCTCTCCTCCTTGGCTAATCACGACTTTGTAGAGTTTTGGACTCTCCGGGCTCCACAGCTGGGGCTTGGCTTTCAACTCCGTGCTCACATCGCCAGAGGCATCGGTTGTGAGCGTCTTCTTGATTTTCAGCTCGGGAATGCTCAGTGTGACGGTCTCTCCTGCCACGGCTTTGTTGAGATGTGCCGTGAAGTGTATTTTTTTGAAGTCCTCCCGGTCGAGCGCCAGCTTGTAGTTCTCCACATAGGTGTCGTTCACTTCCACGAGCAGTACGTCGCGTGTGATGCCTCCGTAGTTCCACCAGTCGAAAATCTGTGTGGGTACATCCTCGGCATGACGTTTGTTGTCTACTTTCAGTATCAGCACGTTCTTTCCGTCCTTCAGCGCGTCTGTGATGTCGGCGTTGAACGGGGTGAATCCTCCCGCATGGTGTACCACCTCCTTGCCGTTCACGTAAACATGGCTGTCGTAGTTGACGGCTCCGAAATAGAGCAAAGTGCGCTTGCCAGTATGCCTTGTGTAATCGAACTCGCGCTCAAACCACACGGTTCCTTCGTAGAAGAAGAGACGCTCGTCCTGCGTGTTCCAGTCGCCGGGAATTTTCATCGTAGGAGATGCGTCGAAGTCGTATTCAATCAGGTCCTCCGGCTTTTGTGGTTTCGCATTGCGGAAGAAGCCCCATCTTGTGGGGTTCATACGGTAGTCGTAGTATCCCTCCTCCTGCACGTCGACAATATAGTGCCAGTCGCCGTTAAGGCTGACACTCTGTCGGTTGAACACATTGCCTACGACGGGCAGATACTCTGCGGCACGGACTGACATGCTCAGCAGTGCCATAAGGATGAGAATCGCTGTTTTTTTCATTTTTAAATATCTTCTATGCTTTATGAATTAGTAACTCAGGTTTAAATATCTAAATGAAATTCGAAAATTCTGGCAACTGGTACCGTAAAGCCTTATCTCACCATCACTTTCTTTCCGCCCACGATGTAGATGCCAGGCTTGAGACCTTCCGTGGAGTTTGTGCCTGTGCGCACGAGTTGTCCGGAGAGCGAATATATGTTTCCGTCCTGCGTGGCGTGGCTCTCATCGGCCATGATGTCGTCGATGCCCACGGGGAAGGAGTTGTTGTTCGTGTTTCCGTATACGTTGGTCTGGTAGAGTTTCACCTTGTATGGCCATTGCTCGTCGTCGGTGGTCCTGCCGTTCCATCCGCGCGGCCAGTAGTCGGTGGGTGCGCCGGTGACGACGAGCCACAGGTATGAGCATCCTGATGGGCAGTCGAACGCAGCGGTTTCTCGTGTCTGGTCGTAGGTGGCGGTGGCGATGTCGCCGTACAGCCGTGTTCCGTCTTTTTTGAGAGCCACGAATCCGAACTTCCATCCGGCTGCTTTCGATTTGTAGGCGATGTATCCGGTCTCGTCAGGCAGTCCGATCAGCTCGGCATACACGGTCTTGGCGCTGGATGGCACGTTCAGCCTGATGGCGTTGTTTCCGAAATTCTCCACGCAGTTGGCTGCTGTGGGCTTGAAATATCCCTCGGTGTCTTTTGTCATAGCGGTTTGTGCCCGCTTCCCGATGGTGCTGTTGCCGTATTTGCGGATGGGTTCCATGTCGAAGGTGGTCAATCGTGCCGCATATTCCCACATCTCGTTGTTCAGCTGTTCCAGCTTCTCTTCCTGTGAGAGACTGCTGTCCATCGTCAGTCGCATATAGGCCTGGAGAGGGTCCTCAAGTCGTACCGACTCGTTCCAGAGCTGTCCGATGAAGCCCATGCCATGTTTGTGGCACATATAGTCCTGGATGAAGTAGTTGTTGTAGCGCAGTTCCTCTGCGAACGGGTTTTTGTGCAGGCCGTTCAGCGTGTTCGTCAGCCACTCGTTGTTGAACTGGTAAGTGGGGTAGTACTTGTATGCCTGCCACTGTGCGCACATCTCCCAGAACACGTTGCCGTTTCCGGAGTTCATCCATGTGTACATCCATCCGTTCTGGTTGTTGTTGTCGCAGTGTACCTGATACTGGAAGCAGTGACCAATCTCATGGGCCACCGTCTGTCCGCTTCTTGAGGTGTGTGCCCCGTTGGACAGGGTGAGCATTCCGATCTGGTCGTCGATACCGCTTCCGTTTGCGGTCCATTCGCTGGTGCTGAGCAGACGGATAATCATCTTGTATGTGTCCGTCTTCGACTTCCCTTCGTTGATTGTGATGAACTTCAGGCTGTCGGCATAGAACTCAAAGATCTTGTCGGCCGTCTCGAGGATTTCAGGCACAGAAGCCGGCACTTCCGTCCCATAGCCTTTCTCCCAGAACAAGATCCAGTGCTTCGACTGGTAGCTTCGCTCGTAGCAATACTGGCTGTTGGCGTTTTTCAGTTGGGCGTCGGTGCCGCATGCGCTGGTGCTGCAATAGATTTTCTTGTCCACTGCGCTGATGCGGTTGTTGATGGCGCTGACGGCTGCGTTGAGTTGGAATTTGGACAGTTCGTAGTCAGTCAGTTTGTTTTCTGCCGTTTCGATGGCGTTCTCCAACAGCCCCAATGCCACGGACTTTCGCTCCACGTCTTTCCACCATCCCTGCACTTTCTTCGCGTAGTCGATGCGGTCCTGTAGCGCGTCATAAAGCGCGCGCGACGCCTCGGCTGCCGACAGCTGGGTTTCCAGCTCTTTCTTGGCGGATTTCAGCTGCTCGTACAGCGCATCCTTGTCCCCTTCGTAGGTCTCGCTCTTGGCTTGTTCGGCGAGTGCTGAGGCGCTCTCCATAGCAGCTTTCAATGGTTCTGCCACACTCGTCTGAATGCCTTTTTCCAGCAACTCGCCGGCATGTGCCGCCATATCTTCGACGACTCCGGCATAGTCTGCCATCGTCAACTCGCTGTCGTAAGTCAGCGTGAAGTAGTCCACGCAGAGCCAGTTGCCAGTTGCGTTCTCTGCCTTCACGCCAATCTCGACGCTTCCCTCACCGTCCACCACGCTGAAGCTCACGCTGTACTGGCGCATCGCCGTGATAGGGGTCTGCTTGTGTCCAGCGTAGAGGTAGGCGCCGGTCTGTGCCTTGCCGCTGTTGGCTGTGCTCGATGATGCATTCTGCTGGATATGAAGGGCATACACTTTCAGGGTGTAGTTTCCGTCGTTAAGCCCGCTCAGTGTGCGCGACACGTAGGCGTCAGGGATGTGCTTACCGCGGTCGGTCCAGATTTCCATGTAGTAAGTCCCTTTCTTGCGGGTGAAGACCGAGTTGCTCTGTTGCGTCATGTTCGTGTTCCAACCGGTGGTTCCGCTCTCAAAACTTGCGTTGCTGATCTCTATGTCGGTCTGGGCATGCCCAAACACGCATAATATCATAAAATAAATGCAAAAAAGTATTTTTTTCATATTGTTTGTTTTTTTATATCTTTCGTTCAAACGACCTCCACAGTCATTCCTTCGTTGCTGGCGATGGTGTTGGGAAAAATGGGCTGTGCTTCTTTCAGAAACAGGCTGTCGTCGTCGTAGCGTGATGAGAAATGCCCGATCAAGAGCTGCTTCACTTCGGCGGCTTGTGCGATGGCTGCAGCCTGTGCGGCAGTGGAGTGCCCGTATTTCTCAGCCTGGTCTATCTCGCTCTGTAGATAGGTGGACTCGTGATAGAGGAGGGTTGTCCCTCGTAGCTGTGGTATCATTGCCGGGTTGTAGCTTGTGTCGCTGCAGTAGGCGTATGAGCGAGGCTGGAATGTGCACTCTGTGGTCAGTTCGCTGTTGGGGATGACGGTGCCGTCAGGCTTTCTCCAGTCAGCTCCGGCTTTGATTCGCCCGAACTCAGTCTGTGGTATTCCCAGCGCAAGGCATTTCTGCGGAAGCAGCACCCGTGGCTTCTTCTTCTCTCTGAAAAGGAATCCGCAGCATGGTGTACGGTGGTTGAGCGGTATGCTTTCCACCGTCATGTTTCTGCCGTCGTAGAGCACTGCTGCCTTGCACGTGTCGATGGCGTGCATGAGCAGAGGAAAGGACAACTTGCAGTAAGTGCTGAAGTCATATTCGAGAGGTTCTTTCAGGTCCTCGGGCAGCCAGATATGGAGCGGCGACTTGCGGTTCTGTATCAGGTCGAGGCTTGAGACGAAAGGCAGGAGACCGTAGAAATGGTCGACGTGTGCGTGGCTGATGAAGATATGGTTGAGGTTGGCGGTTTTGAACCCGAATTTCCATATCTGTGCCTGGATGCCTTCTCCGCAGTCCACCATGAATCGCTCGTTGTGTACACACACCAACTGCCCGCTCGTCATATGACGCTGGTTTGGGAAAGCTGCGCCGCAGCCTAATATGTTCACTTCGAAGCGTTCCATCTTGGTTTAAGAATACTTGTGTCCGACAGCCTGACATGGAGTGGGGCATGTCTGCGATTTGCTTTGTCGTCTGTTTTTTTCTGCTTGTGTGCAAACCATTTGCAAATTTATATAAAAATATTGAAATTTTTGTTTTTTCCTAAAATAAAACATCGCTTGTCCCATGAATTGAGACAACTTGCCCCGTACTTTGCGCCATACAGCTGAACAACACACGCAAAGGGAGTTCACAAGGCCGGCCAGGGATTCAGCCCGAACGAAGATTCCGTTTCTGAAGGAGTCAGGGAGATAGGCGCGGTTCCAAACCAGGCTTTCGTGAACTCCTCCTTCTTTTTTTCCGAGCTTTGACATCATTGGCGCACCTTGCTGTCTTCTCTTCTTCATTATTAAAACGAGGCAACTTGTTTTTTTAGGCTACTTCACATTTTCTATTTCCTTTTTTTTCAATAAATTTGCTTCGACGGAATAAAATTCATATTTTTGCATATTCATTTATTAATACACTCAAACAAAAACTACTACTATGTACAGCAATCCAGCCGACTGTCTCTATTGCACGAACAATGAGACACTGCACAACCTCATGATTCAGATTGCGGAACTGCGTGTTTCGCGTGTTTTCCTTTTTAAGGAGCAGACCTACCGCGGCCGTTGCCTCGTGGCTTACAACGGTCATGTGAACGACCTCAATGAGCTGAGCGACGATGAGCGCAATGCGTTCATGGCCGACGTGACCCAGGTGACCCGTGCCATGCAGAAAGCCTTTAATCCGGAGAAAATCAACTATGGGGCTTACAGCGACAAGCTCAGCCACCTCCATTTCCATCTCGCTCCCAAATACGTGGACGGGCCAGACTACGGCGGCACATTCCAGATGAATCCCGGCAAGGTGTATCTCTCCGACGAGGAATACCAGCAACTCATCGACGCCGTGAAGGCTAATCTCTGACTTCGGGTCGTCTGCGTAAGTAAATCCATAGTCCCTCATTTTTCTTTCAACATTCAGCATTAAACTCTAAACTCAACAGAGTAACTTTACTCTAAACTCAACAGAGTAACTTCACTTTAAACTCTCAACTCAACAGAGTAACTTCACTCTAAACTCTCAACTCTAAACTCTCAACTAATCTATGTTTGTCTCGACAGAACGTGTGTTCGCCATATTCAAGGAGCTGAACCAAATACCCCGCCCTTCCCATCACGAGGAGCGCGTGGCTGATTATCTGTGCCAGTTTGCACAGCGTCTTAACCTCGACTACGACCGCGACAGCCACAACTGTGTGGTGATACGCAAGCCGGCCACTCCCGGACATGAGCATGCGGAGCCGGTTGTGCTGCTCAACCACATGGACATGGTGTGCGTGGGTATGGCTGATCCGCTCAACTCGCCAGTGGAGACCTACGTGGACGGAGGGTGGATGAAAGCAAGGGGAACATCCCTGGGAGCCGACAACGGAATCGGACTTTCCATGGCCTTGGCGGTTCTCGAAAGCCAGGACATCGTGCACGGTCCCCTTGAGGTCATCACGACCACCAACGAGGAGGACGGCATGTCGGGTGCTTCAAATCTTTCACCGGACTTCATCAAAGGACGGAAGGTTATCAACCTCGACTCCGAGGACTACGACACCATCACCACCGGCGCGGCTGGTGCCTGCCTGCAGTTCCATCGCATTCCTGTCCAATGGCAGGATGTGCAGGAGGCCGACCGGCTGTGGTTCCGAATCCATTTCATGGGTGGGCTCGGAGGACATTCAGGCGTGGACATCAACAAGGGCCGGGCGAGCGCAGTGGAGATGGCATGCCGTCTGCTCACCAAAATCCATGAGGCGCACGACATGGACATCGCCCTGTTCAACGCTGGAGAGGCCAACGCGTCTATCGCCTCAGCGGCTGAAATCGTCGTGGCTGTCTCTTCCCCTGCGGCCGTGTCGTTTGTGGAGAAACAAGTGGAACAGATGAACAGCTGGCTGAAAAGCCATTATGGACAGACGGATCCTGGGATGCGTTGTACGATAGAGCGCTGTGATGCTCATCCTCGCGTGGCCGACAGGGCGGCTGTAGACACATTGTTATATTGCCTGGGGCATATCCCGCAGGGGGTGGTGGCCATGAGCCAGGTCATGGAAAACACCGTGGAAACTTCCAACAACATCGGCCGTGTCGGCACACAGGATGACCATTTCTTCGTCTCTACCCACACGCGCAGCTTCGTTGATGAGGACATGGAAATTCTCAGCCGGCGAATTGCCGAATGCTTCGCAAAGCGCGGTGGTGAGTCCGAAATCATCATGTCGGCGCCGGCATGGCAAGAAAACCAACACTCCGACTTCCTGAAGCTCACGTCCGACACTTTTGACGATGTGCTGGGATGGCGGCCGCGCATGGTGGCCATGCATTTTGTGCTTGAGGCGGGCTTCTTCGTTCAGAAATTCCCGGGAATCGAGATGGCCAGTATCGGGCCGCGTATCGTCGAGCCCCATTCTGCGTCTGAGCGCGTGGAGCTGTCCACAGTCGACGATATATGGAAGGTGCTTGTCGAGTTGCTCGGCAGGCTGGCATAGCCCAAGTGAAGTTTGCTGATGAAAGACGGACAAAGGCAGGCTCTGAGACATGTTAATATTCGTAAGTCTTCCATTTTTATTTTAGAAACTTAAGTTGGTCGTCCATATTTAAAAAATTAGAGTTATGAAAAAAGTATTGATTTATTTATGCCTGATGGCATTTCCTCTGGCATTGTCAGCCCAAAGCAAACGTGGCGACGTGAACTCGGACGGAAAAGTGGACATATCCGACATTGTGGCTGTGATTAACATCATAGCGACGGGAGGAGACGACATTGTGACTAAAACGGTCACATATGAGGTGGATGGAGTCGCATTCAACATGGTCAGTGTGGAAGGCGGCGTGTTTAAGATGGGGTCGGAGTCAGGCAACGATGATGAGAAACCCGTCCACGAAGTGAAGCTCAAAAGTTTCTCCATCGGTCAGACCGAGGTGACTCAGGAACTGTGGGAGACCGTGATGGGCACGAACCCGTCGAAATGGAAAAGTCTGAAGCTGCCTGTGGAGAATGTGTCGTGGAACGACTGCCAGACCTTCATCACGAAGCTGAACACGCTGACCGGTCAGCAGTTCCGCCTGCCCACTGAGGCCGAGTGGGAGTATGCCGCCCGTGGCGGGAGCCAAAGCAAGGGCTATACCTACAGCGGCAGTAACAGCCTCGACGAAGTAGCGTGGTACTCATCAAACAGCGGTAGCAAGACTCATGAAGTGGCCACGAAGTCTCCGAACGAGCTGGGCATCTACGATATGACCGGCAACGTTTGGGAATGGTGCCAGGACTGGTATGGCGACAACTATTACGCTTGGTCTGTGATCATTAACCCTACCGGACCGTCCTCGGGCTCCTACCGCGTGTACCGTGGTGGCAGTTGGAGCCACTACGCGAGGTACTGTCGTGTGCCGATTCGCTGCAGCATCACCCCTGACTTCCGCAACTACGACCTCGGCTTGCGCCTTGCCCTTTGAGTTCCTGTCAAAAAAAGGAATAACAAACTAAAAGGAGCATTCCTGGTGCGGACAGGAAGAAAATTCCAATGAAAAGGAATTTTCACCGGTCCGCACCAGGAATGCGACGCAAAAAAATATGTGCAGTTTAGGAATTTTGTACACTCGTTGGGAGACGATGGCTTGCAGGAGGCAGAGCTGAATCGGTTCCTGCGGGTTCATCGCAATTGACACCCGACACCGGGAGCGTGGATCTGGTGGAGGCACTGCCACCCGGAGGGGTGTTGGGTTGTTTGTAGAAAAAACTTAAATACTAAATCGTAAATACAATCTTAAAATGAAACGTATCCTTTTAATGATGGCAGTAGCTGTTGTAACGACACTGTCATGCACTGGGCAGAACCAGAACAAAACAAGTGAACAATCAAAAACTTCAGACATGAAGACATTAGTGACTTACTTTTCCGCCACAGGAACCACGAAAAAGGCTGCTCAGCAGCTGGCGGACATCATCGGAGCCGACCTCTATGAGATCACGCCGGAAACACCATACACCGACGCAGACCTCGACTGGACCAACAAGCAGTCGCGCTCATCCGTCGAGATGAAGGACCTCAGCAGCCGGCCTGCCATCAAGGGAACCGTCGACAACCTCAGTCAGTATGACACCGTCTATATCGGATTCCCGATCTGGTGGTACACGGCACCTACCATCATCAACACTTTCATCGAGGCCAACGACCTCAAGGGAAAGACTGTCGTGCCGTTTGCCACATCGGGCGGAAGCACCATCGAGAAGTCTTGTGAAGACCTCAAGAAGACCTATCCCGGCCTGAAATGGAAACAAGGAAAACTGCTCAACTCCATCGACCGTGCTGAAATTGAGGCATGGGCCAAAGAATAAACGCTTGATGAGCATAGTTTATCCTTCATCGGCCTGAAAAGCCAGAACATAAAAAACGTAGCCAGAGACAACCTGGCTACGTTTTTTTTAGGCTATTATATGGAATGAACCCTCAATTCCTATAGGAACCGGTCTTCCGCCGTCTTCATCAGGGAACCAGTCGGGCATAGGAACCGGCAGTAGGGGCGTGGGATGAAAATGCTGACAATGGTGCTTACGACGGCCAGCGCGATGACCACCCAAGAAGCTACCTGGACGATGAAAGCCTTGAAGAACTCATAGTCGATCCAGTCGAAATAGATGCCGCTGACCATCAGAATCATCAGAACCACCCAGAGAATACGCCGGAACCAACACAACCCTTTCAGTGTGGCTATCGACAACTTCCATTTCTTTTTGCTCAGCTTGCCTGCCAGGTCCTGCAAAGATCCGAAAGGACATATATGGGTGCAGTAGTGAGTCTTCTTGCCGAACAGTGGATAGATGAACGCGGTGATGAGCATGATAATCGGAATGAGGTCCACCCACCAGTCCATACCGTTAGACAAGGCACGCAGGAACGTCGTGTAGTTCAGGAATGTGCCGCACCAGAAGCCCAGCACCCCCACGTTCAGCAGCAGCTGGACCGTGCGGAACGTCTTTCCCTTGAAGAACAACGGGACGATCGCCCCCATCAACACCACGATAAGCTCGATGATGCTCTTTGCCGACAAGTCCATGGTGCCCAGTCCGGAGAAGGCGTCACCAGATTTGTCGGATTCCGGCATGTGGGCGCTGGCATACGACAGTCCGGCGCGTATGTTGGCCATGATGGCATTCGACGAGAACGTCGCGCCACTCACCGCGTCTACCTGCAGCTGCATGCCTTCCTCTATCGTCTTGTCTTTCCAGCTGGCGATAATCACCTGCGCCTCTTCGAAAAACTCAGGTGTCTCGTCGTTGGCCAGTGCTTTCAGGTCCACAATCTTGCCGTCCTTGATCCTCAACTCCATCGGGACAGGACCGGCATAACCGTCGACATCCTTGCACAGACTCGTCGTATTCACCACAATCGTGCCGTCGTCTTCAGTCTGAAGCACTTCTGCACCGGCGCCAGCCAGGCTGTCGGTTGTCAACTCAGTCTTACTCTCGCCTCCTATTTTTTGGCCCAGGAGCTTGCCGTTCTTCTGGATGGCTGCTACGGCCATCACGGCGATGCATATCAGCAGCATCACGATTTGTCGGATTCTCTTCATATATATAAATTTTGGCTTTCTCGCTTTTCGGGCAACAAATTTAGGAATTTATTTTCATTTCTCAAAATCATTCATGAAAAAAGCCCTTTTTGCCCGTGTATAATCCACGGATGAAACACTGCTCTTTTTGACTGCCAAGAAACGGTGCTGGTTTAGCGTAATAATCCGAAAATGTGTGTGATAACAGCCTGTGGAAACATTTTTGCACAACTTTGAAAACATTTTTACATTATTGAATATGATACGCGTACACATAAAGAAACAATTATTAACTTTTGTTCGGTTTTTTTGTGATAATTTTGTACCGTCGAAAAATAGCCGACGAAAACGCTTCTTTTCTGACTGATTGCAATGGTTAGACTTCGGCAGAAACCGCTTTCGACTACTAACACGTCCGACACAATAATAACACGAAAATATTTCTATTAATTACTAACTAAAAATTCAAACTAATGAGAAAGACGTTTCTTTTCAAAGTTGCAGTGATAGCGCTTTTCCTGCTCTTCCCTGCAATGAATGTGATGCAAGCGGGCTTGATCTCTGCACGTGCAATCAAGGGTACGGTGGTTGATGCGGCTAACGACGAGCCGCTCATCGCTGCTTCCGTACAGGTTGAAGGCACATCGAAGGGAATGATGACCGACATGAACGGTAACTTCACCCTTGATGTCAACGACGGAGAGACGCTTGTAGTGACTTACGTCGGCTATGTCACCCAGCGGATCGTAATCCAGGGACAGACAAACCTGACCATTCGAATGGTGGAAGACTCACAGCTGCTCAACGAGGTGGTGGTAGTGGGTTACGGCACGATGCAGAAAAAACTCGTCACTGGAGCCACCATCCAGGTTAAAGGTGAGGATGTGCAGAAACTGAACACCACCTCGCCCCTGCAGGCACTTCAGGGACAGACACCGGGTATGGCCATCGTCTCCACTTCCGGACAGCCGGGTGAGGGCATGAAGGTCACAATCCGTGGTCTCGGTACGACCGGAGACTCAGGTCCTCTCTACATCATCGATGGTGTCCGCGGTGACATCAGCACCGTCAACCCTGCCGACATCGAACGTATTGACGTGCTCAAGGACGCAGCTAGTGCTGCCATCTACGGTAGTCAGTCTGCCAACGGTGTCGTGCTCGTGACGACCAAGAACGGTAAGGACGGTAAGGCTGTCGTTTCGTTCGACGGATATATCGGATGGCAGAACGTGGCTCGTAAGGCGAAGATGCTCAACTCGAAGCAGTACATGGCCATCATGGACGAGCAGAACGTCAACTCGGGCAGCACACCTTACGACTGGACAAGCTACACCAGCATCTACGACAAGGACGGCAAAGTATATGACACCGACTGGGTGGACCAGATGTTCAAGGACAATGCCAAGCAGCAGAGCTACACCATCGGTGTAACGGGTGGAAACGCAAAGAACACCTATGCTCTCTCTCTCGGATACATGAGCCAGGAAGGTATCATCGGTGGCAGCAAGGTAAGTAACTATGAGCGCTACAACTTCAGACTCAATGCCGACCAGGACATCATCGAGAACTTCCTCAAGGTCGGTGAGCAGGTCAGCTTCGTCTACGACAAGAAGCGGGGTATCAGCGTCGGCAACCAGTACAACAACACGCTGCGCAGTGCATTCGGAACCAGCCCGCTCGCACCAGTCTACAGCGACAACAACATCTACGACAGCCCGTATAACGACACGAGCAACAGCGACTGGTACAACGCGGACGGCAACCCCTACGGTGCCATGATGACTACGGTGAACAACAAGTCGAAGAACGCCTATTTCTCTGGCAACGTATATGCTGAGATGCAGCTTATCAAGGACCTCAAGTTCCGCACCACTTTCGGAGCGCGCTACACTTCAACAGACTACCGCAGCTTCACTCCGCTCTACCACTTCTCCATCTACTCTTTCAACGACACCCGCACCTCGGCTGCTCAGAGCAAGAATGACGGATGGGAACTCACATGGACCAACACCTTAAATTATAAGTTTGACCTCGCCAGCGACCATCACTTCGACGCGTTGCTCGGTATGGAGTCCTACCGCACAGAGGGGTCCTCACTCTATGCCGCCAACGGATACCTTCGCGACGGCTTCGACTCATGGAAATATGCCTACGTGAGCAACGGTACGGCTCAGAGCACAGAGGACGGGCTCAACGCAAGCGGAACTCCTTGGGACGAGACACGCATGATGAGTTACTTCGGACGACTCAGCTGGAACTACAACGAGAAGTACATGGCTACGGCAACACTCCGTGCCGACGGTTCCAGCCGATTCGCGAAAGGTCACAGATGGGGTTGGTTCCCTTCAGTCAGTGCAGGATGGATCATCTCCAATGAGAACTGGTACAAGCCTGTAGCCAGCTTCATGGACTACTTCAAACTCAGAGCCAGCTGGGGACAGGTGGGTAACCAGAACATCGGTAACTACATGTACTCCGCTCCGGTCTCTTTCTCTAACCGCTACTACAACTTCGGTACCACACTCGGCAGCGCTGCCGACCAATGGGGTTCTTATGTCAGCCGTCTGGCAAACGAGGACATCACATGGGAAACATCTGAGCAATGGGACCTCGGATTCGACGCACGCTTCTTCAACAGCAAGCTCAACATGACATTCGACTGGTACTACAAGACGACGAAGGACTGGCTCGTTCAGCCGCCTATTCTCGCCACCGTCGGAACAGGTGCACCTTATATTAATGGAGGCGACGTGAAGAACGTAGGTATCGAGCTCGGACTCGGATGGAGAGACCACATCGGAAAGGACTTCAACTACTACGTCAACGCCAACTTCGCATACAACCACAACAAGGTGGGCAACATACCGAACGAGGATGGAATCATCCACGGACAGACCAACATGCTATACGACAACTCGGGCGAGTTCTATCGTGCAAGCAACGGTGAGCCTATCGGATACTTCTGGGGCTACAAGACAGCCGGGCTCTTCCAGAACGAACAGGAAATCAACGACTGGATCGCCGCTGGAAACGGTGTGCTGCAGTCAGACGTGAAGCCGGGTGACGTCAAATACTATGACATCAACCACGACGGACAAATCAACGACGCCGACAAAGTCAACCTCGGTAACGGTATGCCGAGCTGGACTTACGGATTCTCACTCGGATTTGACTGGAAAAACTTCGACTTCTCAGTCACTGCAAACGGACTGGCCGGATACAAGATCGTGCAGAGCTACCGCAACGTAGGCTCGACTACAGCTAACTACACCACTGAGATCCTGAAACGATGGACGGGTGAGGGAACGTCAAACAAGATTCCACGTGTCACCAACACCAACATCAACTACCAGTTCTCCGACCTCTTCCTGCACAAGGGAGACTTCCTCCGCTTGTCGAACCTCACCATCGGATATGACTTCGCAGACCTCATGGCTTGCAAGTATATCAGCCAGTGCAGACTCTACTTCCAGATTCAGAACCTCTTCACACTCACTAAGTACAACGGAATGGACCCGGAAATCGGTTACGGTATGGACGGATGGGTTTCGGGTATCGACCTCGGATACTATCCGCGTCCGCGCACCTTCCTCGTGGGTGTCAACCTCAAGTTCTAATCCAAGATTCTGTATGAATAAGTAATCAACGATTATGTTATACCTTTTATAATAAAGAAGCAATTATGAAATCGAAAATATTGAATTTTGCCGCACTGGGATTGATCATGCTCGCTACAGCATCTTGTGGGGACAGTTGGCTCGAGGTGGAGTCTAAGACGGAGTCTACTACCGACAACTACTTCAAGAGCGAAAGCGATGCTGCCCGTGCGCTGATCGGATGCTACGACGGATGGCAGTGCACCATCTCAAACGGACCTACTTTCAGCCTGCATTACCTCACAGAGCTGATGGGAGACCAGTGCTTCGGAGGTACGGGAGCGAACGACGTCCGCAACTCACAGGTGGTCGACCGATGGGACATCGCACAGGACCCTTCACAGGTCAACCTCTTCAACGACCTCTGGGGATACTACTATGCTGCAATTTACAGATGCAACGAACTTCTCGCGCATGAGGAACAGATTGCATGGACTTCTGACGCGACGAGAGGCCAGTATATGGGAGAGGCCAGGGCACTGAGAGCCATCTGCTACTTCGACCTCGTTCGTCTGTTCGAGAACGTGCCACTGCTGACATCTCCGTCATCTGAGAACCTCCCACAGGCGGAGCCGGCGGAGGTGTACGCTCAGATCGTGGCCGACCTCAAATACGCTGCCGCCAACATCCCTGCTGACGCATATCCTAAGAGCGGGGCTGCGGAAAACGACGGACGTATCACGCCTTATGCCGCCAAAGCGCTCCTCGCACGTGTCTACCTCTTCTATAACGGTGTGTACGGTGCAGAACCGGGCGACCTCACTAAGGCGGAGGCGCTACAGGGGCTTGAGGATATCGTCGCTTCTAAGGAGTATTCACTCGTTCCGCTTTACAAGAACCTCTGGTATTGTGCCAGCACAACGGCTGACGAAAACCACAACGAGGTGTCTACGTATGCGGGAGACGGTAACTCCGAGGTCATACTCGCACAGAAATTCAACTACACGTCTGACTATAACGGAAACGCAGGTGGTAACAACGGCATCCAGATGTTCTCCATCCGTGGAGGCACTTTCAAGGCACCTTACGGACAAGGATGGGGTGGAGCTACAGTACCGAAGTATGTCGTGGCTTCCTATCCTATGGGCGACCAGCGCCGCACGGCCAGCGTCATCGACCTCAAGTCGGAGGGTATCGAGGACATGGACGAGTACCAGAAGGCACTGCCCGACCAGCGCGAGTACACTGGCTATTTCAACAAGAAATACACTGCACGCTCGAAGTACTTCCAGCAGACTGACGGAAGCTGGAACCTCACGCACTACTACAACGACGTGATGGCGGGTGACTTCCAGATTTCACAGCCCATCGACTATGTCATCATGCGGTATGCCGACGTGCTGCTCATGGCTGCTGAGCTCGGAAGCCAGAACGCACAGAGCTACTTCAACCAGGTGCGTCAGCGCGCTTTCATGGAGGACGACGGACAGGGCAATGCAGTCCTGGGTGGCTACTACCAGGTGAAGAGCCCTACGAAGGAGAACATCCTCGAAGAACGTAAGCTCGAGTTCGCATTCGAGGGACAGCGGTGGTTCGACATACGCCGGCAGGACGCCAACGGAGCCTATGCGGCGAACGCCATCGCTGCAGCGAACGGAGAAGTAGTTCTGTCGGGAGGAAGTGAGGAAACCATGAACTACGTGCCGGCTAACGTCACTTCCAAGCGGGGTTTCCTCCAGATTCCTAACACCCAGATTCAGCTCTCCAACGGAGTGCTCAAGCAGAATGAGGGATGGTAAGACTTTCATTAACTATTTAATCGAAAACGTATGAAAAAGATAGTATATTCATTAATGACATGCCTCACCCTGCTTTTCGCACTGCAGGCATGCTCGCCCGACGACTACAGTCTGGGAAAGAAGGATGTGACGTCGGAGGACTTGGTCGAGGGGATTGCCTTCACCATCACGCACGACCAGTCGAATCCTAACATCGTTTACCTCGAGAGCAAGATGCCGGACAACTACCAGGTGCTCTGGAACCATCCTCAGGGACGCTCTCAGGGAAAGAAAGTGACGCTGAAATTCCCGTTTGCCGGAACATACCAGGTGCAGATGGGAGTTGAGACTCGTGGAGGCGTCGTTTATGGTGACTATGTAGACTTCACCATCGACGACTTCTGTGCAGACTTCGTAAGCGACCCGCTTTGGGAGACACTCACCGGTGGTGTCGGACACTCAAAGACATGGTACCTCGACCTCGACGAGAACGCGGTGTGCCGCTATTTCGTCGGACCGCTCTATTTCTATGGAACGGCCGACAACTGGAACACCGTCACGCTCGGACAGACTGTCGAAGGAGACAGCTGGAGCTGGGGTGCAGACTGGGCAGGTAACGGAAGCTGGCTCTTTGGCTCAACGGGTGCCATCGACTTCGGTTCTATGACTTTCTCGCTCGAGGGAGGTGCTAACATCATAGTAGACGACAAAGCACACAACCGCGTCATGAACGGTACGTTCCAGATGGATACCGACAACCACACGATGAAGCTCACCGACGCTGAGATCCTGCACGACCCGGGCCGTGACGCCATCGTTACCCAGTGGGGAAACATCACCATTCTCGCTCTCGACGAGAACCACATGCAGCTGGCTGTACTCCGTGACAACGACCCGAACGAGGGACCGTGTCTGCTCTCTTACAACTTCATCTCAGAGGACTACAAGAACAACTGGTCACCGGACAACGCAGGTGACACAGAGGTGTTCCCCGCTCTGGCTGAGGACTGGAGAGACTACGTAGAGCCGAAGACGTCTAAGCAGATGACATTCAAGTTTGCTGATGAGGACTGGTTCGACATCATGAACCTCGACGGAACCAACAAGGGCCTCACGGGCAGCTACACTGCCAATGACGCCATCAGCGACATCCGTCTCGAGTTCAACCGCAACGACAACACCTATAAGTACACCGCCGGCAGCGGAGACGTCGTTTCGGGTACTTACACTCTCTCTGACGACGGTGTCTACACCTTCTCTGACGGCATCATCGCCGAAAACCTCTCTTCCGACGGCACTTTCCAGATGAAGGCCAATGCCGACAACACGCTGAGAATCATGCAAGTGGTACTCGACGACTATACTGGAGGCATCAAGGACCTCTGGCTCGGATCTGAGATGAAGGACGACCAGGGCAACCGCATTCAGTATATGGGATACCACCTCGTGCCTGTTGTGGCGGGAGCGGGAGACGTAAAGCGTTACACCGGTATTCTGCAGTTCTTCGACACCGACTGGGTGTTCCAGACATCTGAGAAAGTCTTCATCACAGGAGACGGATCTTACACCTTCACCATCAACGGTAGCAGCGACAAACCATATGGTATTTTCCTCGACGTGGCTAAGATATTCAAGGACAACGTCAATGTCGACCTCATCATCACCAGCATCAAGGCTGACGGTAAGGATGTGCCGTTCGACGACACCGTCATCGACCGTGGCGTGGGCGACGACCCGGGAACGGCCAGACGTTATATCCTCAACCCGTGGGGAGCAACTGCTGCCGACGCGCCTAACTATGTGTTCACCAGCTCACTCGAAGTCACTATCAAGGTGGTGATGGACAGCGGAAGCAACGTGATGAATCCAGAAGCAACTGAATAACCTATAAAAACTTTGACGAATTATGAATGCAAAATATATTTTAGGTGCCGCATGTCTCGCGATCGGATTCTCCTTCACGGCTTGCTCCGACGATGACGACTACAAGGCATACAGCGGAAATGTACTCTCTGTGGTACAAACAGGAGACGCGGCTGTCACCGCCACTACTGCCACCACTACGGGTACGGTGCTTGACCTCTCGTCTTTCGCATCGGCGTCTTATGAGGTCGGTACGGTATACTCTACATCCAACACCCCGACTACAAGCGGTAAACGACAGCCGGGAACGCTTGCACAGGATGGAACGGTAACGGCTACTATCGCGGAGCTGACGAAGGGACAAACTTACTATTATGCCACTTATGTCACCCTTCAGGGAAAAGTCACGCAGTATGGAGATGTGAAGTCTTTCTACACCACCGATGCCAACATCGCCTCAACAACGGGCGAGGTCACGGCTACGAAGGCTACTCTCAACGCTACGGTCAGCCAGACGGCGGACATCATCAATGCGGGGGCTACCGAAATCGAGTATGGATTCAAGCTCGCGGCTGATGAGGAAGGGGTCCAGGAGGGCATCGACTTCCCGGCTGCCGGTGAGGCTACCTCTTTCTCTCAGCAAGTGGAGGGTCTGCTTCCGGGAAAGACTTACTACTATGCGTCTTACTTCAAGATTGGAAACGGACTGGTATACAGCGACGTACAGTCTTTCACAACCAAGAGCATGGAGATGGAGTATGTTGACCTCGGACTTACCGTCATGTGGGCCAAGTACAACCTCGGTGCAGAGGCTGAGACGGAGCTCGGAGGACTCTACGGATATGGCGACATCACCGGACTCAAAACATCGGAGTATGCGGCGCAGTACGCCACAGGCGACATCGCAGGGACGCAGAACGACATCGCGCTCGCCATCAGCAGCGCTATCGACGGAGAGGCAACTAAGCAGAGCATGATGCCGACACAGGCTCAGATTGAGGAGCTCATGGCCAACACGACAAAGGAATTCACGGAGATTGAAGGGGTTCCTGGATACAAGCTCACGGCAAAGAACGGGAACTACGTATTCTTCCCTGCCGCTGGATATCGCAATCTGACGTCTGTCGCCGACGAGGGAGTGGCCGGATACTACTGGTCGGGAAATATTAACCCTACCAACGGTGACTATGCCAACACCATTACTTTCTCCAACGACAATTTCGCTACGGGAACCAGCGCCCGGCAGCTCGGTCTCTCAGTCCGCTCTGTTCGCGAAGCTGAGCCACAGGCTACGCTCGACGTCGACAACTCGAAGATCATCTATGGTGACATCGAAAACAACGGACGATTCCGCATCGAGATTTTCAATCTCTACGGTGCAGGCACGAATGCCAACCCGCCTATCGACATCAACAAGCTGAAGTTTGAGAAGAATATGATCGTGAAGTTCACGCTTGAAGGACTTCCAGAGGAAGGCGTGGACTGCTATGGAGGACTGGAATACGCGGACGACAGCTGGGATCCGTCTCTCTGGAGCGAATTCAACTGCAAGTACGACTGCCACGTCACGAAGAACGGCACGTACACCGTGTGGATGGAGACAGCTGCTTTGGCTGAGGGTGCCGCTGTATTCTGCATTGACATCGACGGTCTCCACACCCAGCTCGGTGACGCCATCAGCAATGTGAAGGCCACTATCGAGAGTATTTCCTTCGACGTCGACGACAGTGCTATCCAATATTATGTGGACAACAACCTCGTGCAGTTCAACAACAAGGATGGAAACGGAGTGGACGGACGTGTTGAAATCTTCAACGAGTGGGGCGCCACCAAGGCTGCTGGGGCTGACTACAGCGACCTCAAGTTCAAGAACTCGTATATGATTGTCAACTTCACAATCTCTGGAATCGACGGCAACCTCGTCAGTGGCGCGACCGGCAGCTACAAGACGGAGCTCTCCTTCGCCGACCAGGGATGGGCGTGTCAGTACTGGGGAGGATTCGCCCCGGCAGGGACAACAGTTACAGGAGACGGTACCTACGAGGTGTGGGCTCCGCTCTCTGGCGACGCTACTGCAGGTCCGTGTGTGTGGACCATCGAGCTCTACGGACTCTGGAAGGACCTCGTGGACGGTTCGAAGGTGAAGGCCACCATCAACAGTGTGATTGTTCCGGGAAAAGAATAGATAGTAACATTATTAGGCTCCTGCCGGCATCCACAGGGTGTCGGCGGGAGCAAACCAAAATCTGAAAAAAGAAATGAAAAGATATTTCAAATTTATGTCGCTGCTACTGCTGGCGGTATTCGCATTTGCCAATACGGCGTGCAGCGATGACGACGAAAGCCAGGCGAACTACGGAAAGACGAAGGATTTCATCGTCAGCAAGACCGACATCACCTTCTTCAGTGAGGGTGGGGTGGCAGTCCTGTCGGTGAAGGCGCCGTCGGCTCCTCAGGTATCAGCAAGCGAGTCCTGGCTCACAGTCGCTCCCAAGTCATCTTCCGCTGTGACGTATAACTACGATGTCACCGCCGCGGAATATAACGGGGTGGAGGACAGAACAGCCACCATCAACGTGACTGTGGCTGGAGAGACGAAGACTGTTACCGTCACCCAGCTCTCAGCCGACGGAATCACCATCACTTCCGGCAAGGAGTCAACCATCGGCGCTGAGGGTGGAATCGTCAACATCAAGGTGGCGGCTAACGGAGATTATTCCGTGAAAATAAACAACGAGTGGATAACCAACTCACTGACGGCAGCCAAGACACGTGCCATGGAGGAGACCACACATGCCTTCGTCGTGGCGAAGAACGCCGGATCGGAGCGTAAGGGTACCATTTCGTTCATCCTCGACGACATCACCGTCACAGCCACCATCACGCAGGAAGGTGCACAGATGGGCAACATCACTTCCGACGCCAAGACCATCGCGAAGAACATGTATCCGGGATGGAACCTCGGAAACACTATGGAGGCAAGCGGAAACAACCTCGCAGCCGAGACCGCATGGCAGTCTACAAAGACCACACAGCAGCTGCTCGACTATGTCAAGAGCCAGGGCTTCAAGTCCGTTCGTATTCCTTGCTCATGGATGCAGCATGCTTCCGACGGAAAGATTGACGCCCAGTGGATGGCACGCGTGAAGGAGGTTGTGAACTACTGCATCGCAGCCGACCTCTACGTCATGCTCAACGACCACTATGACGGGGGTTGGATTGAGGTGCTCGGCTTCTCCAAGAGCGCTTCTTCTTACGAGAAGGTTGACGAGAATGACATCACTGCCAAGATTGCTGACCTCAAGAACATCTGGACACAGATTGCAGAGGAGTTCAAGGACTACGACGAGCACCTGCTCTTCGCAGGCATGAACGAGCCGTTCCAGCAGTACGACCTCTTCCATAACCACCACCAGGAGCTCACACCTATCCTCAACCGCTACAACCAGGCGTTCGTGGAGGCTGTGCGTGCCACTGGCGGTAACAACAGCCAGCGTGCCCTCGTTGTGCAAGGACCGTCGGTCAACATCGCATCCACCACCAACGCGGCTTACGGATTCACCATGCCTGACGACGCGGCGCAGGATGCGCTCATGGTGGAGGTGCACTATTACGACCCGTGGGACTTCTGCGGAGGCAGCGGCGTCTACTACTGGGGCAAGGCCAACCACCACACCGAGAACAACGCTTCCTTCGGCGAGGAGGACTGGGTGAAGAGCCAGTTCCAGCTTATGAAGACCAACTTCGTCGACAAGGGTTACCCTGTCATCGTGGGTGAGTGCGGAGCCAACTGGAAAGACCTCAGCGGTGTCAGCGGAGCCAGCCAGGACAAGCACAACGCGTCCATCAAGTCATTCTTCTATGAGACGTCAAAGCAGGCTGTCGACAACGGACTTGTGCTCATGGTATGGGACATCAACGCCACGAACCAGAACGGAACAAACGGAACCATGACCATCCTTAACCGCGGAAACCTCAGTGTGTTCTGTCCGTATGCCATGGACGGAATCAAGGAGGGTAATGCCGCCGGTGCATGGCCATACTGATTTGTCACTACTAGCTAACTATATTATATTTGGGCGTGCCCCCGTCTGCAGTGATGCAGGTGGGGGCACAATTTTGAAAAACCGGACATGACGGAAGGGTGAATTGAAAATGTCATTTAGCTATGAATTTTTTCTGTTTTGTATTTTGAGCCCCATTAAAATGTATTAAATATAGTTAAAATAGGTTAAATTACATATTAATACAAAGGAAAACACTCCCATAATATATGGTGTTTGGAGATTTTTTTGTAACTTTGCACCGCTTTTTAGGCTGCGTCCTAAATTGACCGGCGCGTTGACCGGCGCGAGAGCTGGTCTGATAAGCGAAAAGTTAGGAGAATAATGCGCTATATATAATATAAGGTGTAGGGATGCACCGGTTATGCAAAGTGCAGTAAGCGGTTGAGGTATTACCCGGCTGAAGATTCTCCATAATGGAATGAAATAAAATCATAAATATATAATAACATAAAAATTTTTAAAATGCCTACTATTCAGCAACTAGTAAGAAAAGGAAGACGTGTGCTGGTAGACAAAAGTAAATCTCCTGCTCTGGACTCATGTCCTCAGCGTCGCGGAGTTTGCGTACGTGTCTACACCACGACTCCTAAGAAGCCTAATTCGGCAATGAGAAAAGTCGCGCGTGTGCGCCTCACCAACAAGAAGGAAGTGAACTCTTACATCCCAGGAGAGGGACACAACCTGCAGGAGCACTCAATCGTACTTGTACGTGGCGGCCGTGTAAAGGACCTTCCAGGTGTGCGTTACCACATCATTCGTGGTGCTCTCGACACCGCCGGCGTAGCCAGCCGTACTCAGAGACGAAGCAAATATGGCGCTAAGCGGCCTAAGGCTAAGAAGTAATCAAGAAAAGAAGTTTAAATTTTAAACATTTAGTTTGTCTTTAGCTATTTTTTACGCTGGTTGAGTAAATGACCCGGTGGGGACGTTGAAGAACGCTGATGGCAACCGGACAGACTGAAAAAAAAGAACAAACAAAATGAGAAAAGCAAAACCGAAGAAGAGGGTGATCCTGCCGGACCCCGTCTATGGCGATGTGAAGGTGACGAAATTCGTCAACAACCTTATGTATGATGGTAAAAAGAGTATTGCTTACTCCATTTTCTACAACTCACTTGCGCTTGTCGAGAAAAAACTCAAGGATGAGGAGAAGTCTTCTCTCGAAATCTGGAAGAAGGCGCTCGACAACATCACTCCGACCGTTGAGGTGAAGAGCCGTCGAATCGGTGGTGCCACATTCCAGGTGCCTACAGAGATTCGTCCCGACCGCAAGGAGGCCATCTCCATGAAGAACCTCATTCTCTATGCTCGTAAGCGCTCTGGAAAGAGCATGGCTGAGAAGCTCAGCGCTGAAATTGTTGACGCTTACAACCAGCAGGGAGGCGCATTCAAGCGCAAGGAGGACATGCACCGCATGGCAGAGGCTAACCGCGCTTTCGCACACTTCAGATTCTAATCGCACGCCCAGAGCGGACAAGACGGCTGGTAGGCGTCGTTATCTACGCCTCAGCTTCATTCACTTGTTAGTTTTTTTAAGGTTAAAAAGAAATAAAAAGGAATAAATTTCAATTATGGCAAAACGTGACTTGCATTTGACGCGCAACATCGGTATCATGGCGCATATTGATGCCGGAAAGACCACCACATCTGAGCGTATCCTCTTCTACACGGGTAAGACCCACAAAATAGGTGAGGTACACGACGGTGCGGCCACTATGGACTGGATGGCACAAGAGCAGGAGCGCGGTATAACTATTACCTCTGCTGCTACAACCTGCTTTTGGAACTATGAGGGCCAGCAATACCAGATCAACTTGATTGACACTCCGGGACACGTGGACTTCACCGCTGAGGTGGAGCGTTCTCTTCGTGTGCTCGACGGTGCCGTCGCCACATACTGTGCCGTCGGTGGCGTACAGCCGCAGTCAGAGACCGTTTGGCGTCAGGCAGACAAATATAAGGTTCCACGTATCGGTTATGTCAACAAGATGGACCGTAGCGGAGCTGACTTCTACGAGGTGGTTCGACAGATGAAGGAAATCCTCGGTGCAAACGCTGTTCCAGTGGTTATTCCTATCGGGGCCGAGGAGAAATTCAAGGGCGTTGTTGACCTCGTAAAGATGAAAGCCATACTCTGGCACGACGAGACCATGGGCGCCGACTACGACGTCGAGGATATTCCTGCCGACATGATGGACGAGGCTGAGGAATGGAGAGGCAAGCTTCTCGAGGCTGTCGCTGAATACGACGACGCACTGATGGAGAAGTTCTTCGACGACCCTTCAACCATCACTGAGGAGGAGATTCTCCGTGCTATCCGCCAGGCAACCGTGGCACAGGCTTGCACGCCTATGCTCTGCGGTTCTTCTTTCAAGAACAAAGGTGTACAGACTCTTCTTGACTATGTGTGCGCATTCCTCCCGTCTCCTCTCGACACGGAGAACGTGGTGGGAGAGAATCCTTCTACTAAGGAGGAGGAAGACCGCAAGCCAAGTCCGGACGACAAGACCTCGGCACTCGCATTCAAAATCGCGACTGACCCTTATGTCGGAAGACTCACTTTCGTCCGTGTCTATTCTGGCAAGATCGAGGCAGGATCATATGTCTACAATCCTCGCTCAGGCAAGAAAGAGCGTATCAGCAGACTCTTCCAGATGCACTCCAACCACCAGAACCCGGTGGAGGAAATCAGCGCAGGAGACATCGGTGCAGTTGTCGGACTGAAGGACATCCACACTGGCGACACCCTCTGCGACGAGACAGCGCCAATCGTTCTTGAGTCTATGGACTTCCCGGATCCAGTTATCGGTATCGCCGTTGAGCCTAAGACTCAGAAGGACCTCGACAAGCTCTCTGTCGGACTCGCCAAGCTGGCTGAGGAGGATCCTACGTTCACCGTACGTACTGACGAGCAGAGCGGACAGACTGTCATCTCGGGTATGGGCGAGCTGCACCTTGACATCATCATCGACCGACTCAAACGTGAGTTCAAGGTTGAGTGCAACCAGGGCCGTCCCCAGGTCAACTACAAAGAGGCCATCACCACTACTGTCAACCTTCGCGAGGTTTACAAGAAGCAGTCGGGTGGACGTGGTAAGTTCGCTGACATCATTGTCAACGTTGGACCGGTGGATGAGGACTTCAAGGAGGGAGGCCTCCAGTTCTCCGACTCTGTCAAGGGCGGTAACATTCCGAAGGAGTTCATCCCGTCTGTACAGAAGGGATTCACCAACGCCATGAAGAACGGCGTGCTTGGCGGCTTCCCTATGGACAGCCTGAAAGTGGAGCTCGTCGACGGATCATTCCATCCCGTTGACTCCGACCAGCTCTCTTTCGAGATTGCTGCCATGCAGGCCTACAAGAACGCTTGCTCGCAGGCACACCCTGTCCTCATGGAGCCTATCATGAAGCTCGAGGTGGTTACACCTGAGGAGAACATGGGTGATGTCATCGGCGACCTCAACAAACGCCGCGGACAGGTGGAAGGAACAGAGGCTACCCGTTCAGGTGCCAGCATCGTCAAGGCTATGGTTCCGCTGGCTGAGATGTTCGGATATGTCACCACACTCCGTACCATCACATCTGGACGTGCCACCAGCTCTATGCAGTACGACCACCACGCGCCTGTCAGCAACTCTATCGCCAAGGCCGTGCTCACGGAATGCGGTGGAAGGGTTGACCTCGTTAAATAGAATTATCAGTGACAGGGATGTGTGTTAGCGTATGACTCTTAACACACACCCCTCTCACCCTTTAATAACTTTTAATTTCATAAACAAAACAATGAGTCAGAGAATTCGTATCAAACTGAAGTCCTACGACCACAACCTCGTGGACAAGTCGGCCGAGAAGATCGTCAAGACCGTCAAGGCTACGGATGCAACTGTGAGCGGCCCTATTCCTCTCCCGACACACAAACGCATCTTCACTGTCAACCGCAGTACTTTCGTCAACAAGAAAAGCCGCGAACAGTTCGAGTTGAGCACCTACAAGCGTCTCATCGACATCTACAACGCGACTCCTAAGACTGTTGACAGCCTCATGAAACTTGAACTGCCCAGCGGTGTGGAAGTAGAGATTAAAGTGTAAGAAAACGAAAACTAAAGAGAAAAAAACAATTTTTAAAATCAATTTGAAATGCCAGGATTAATTGGAAAGAAAATCGGAATGACATCCGTTTTCAGTGCCGAGGGCAGAAATCTGCCATGCACTGTTATCGAAGTAGGTCCTTGTGTTGTTACCCAGGTCAAGACCGAGGAGGTCGACGGATACAAGGCCGTGCAGGTGGGATTTCAGGAGGCAAAGGAGAAGAACACTTCTAAGCCTATGAAGGGACACTTCGCAAAGGCCGGTACAACACCGAAGAGACACTTGGCCGAGTTCACTTTTGATGAAGACTACAACCTCGGTGACGTTATCACCGTTGAGCTCTTCGAGGACGTGCCATACGTTGACGTTGTCGGCACATCGAAGGGTAAGGGCTTCGCCGGTGTTGTAAAGCGCCATGGTTTTGGCGGTGTCGGACAGGCAACCCACGGTCAGGACGACCGTCAGCGTGCTCCAGGTTCTATCGGTGCCTGCGCCACTCCGTCCCGTGTATACAAGAACCTGCCGATGGCCGGCCAGATGGGAAATGAGAGAGTGACTACTCATAACCTGCAAGTGATAAAGGTGATTCCTGAACACAACCTTCTCCTTGTGAAGGGCTCTGTGCCAGGTTGTAAAGGTTCAATCGTAATAATTAAGGCGTAATGGAAGTATCAGTATTTAACATAAAGGGCGAGGACACAGGAAGAAA
>OCTX012283770.1_pt1 | contig 36409 bp, 19 predicted proteins | sample 1539691 | NCBI WGS metagenome assembly OCTX01 (sample SAMN02144231, study PRJEB22623) | gut metagenome | biome: sheep rumen | host: Ovis aries | place: New Zealand
GTCCAAGGGCCTTCTGCTTTCTCGGCAGTGAAGATATAAGTGTCACCCATGGCTCCTTGCTCGTTGGGAGCCAACAAGGCATAGAACTTGCCATTATGATATTTCAGGGATGTTGCCCATTGTCCTCGTCCGTAGACGGTACCGTTCTGGAGGTCGTACTTCGGCGAGTCGGTGAGTCGGTCGAAGATGTATCCCACGGTCTCCCAGTTCTTCAGGTCCTTGGAAGCCATGATGGGGGCTCCAGGCATCAGGTGCATGGTGGTAGACACTAAATAATAGGTGTCGCCGACACGGATGACATCGGGGTCGGGAACATCAGCCCATAACATGGGGTTGTGGATGCTCTCCATGTTGATAGTCGCGTAATCGTCAGCTTTTACTGTTCCTGACAGAAATAGCAGGGAGATGGTGAGGAGGGACAATAGCCTGTTCATATCATATATTATATATTAGTGCAGTTCGTCGAACTTTTCATTCTTCTCCAATGTCCAGTCTTTGCGCTTTAAGAGTGCGGGAGTATTGCCGGTGAACATCTTGGCTGCTTCCTTGTCGCCTTTCAACTGCCATTGCAGCCATGCCAGTGCAGGGATGGTAAACTCACCGCCATGAGGCTGGCGGTAGGTTCCGCCATGTCCCACAGGATAGTTGATGGCACATGCTGGAACGTGCTTGATACGATGGAAGTCATCCATTCCATTGCCATAGGCAATATCTGTCTCACCGCCCAGCATATACATGACTGGTGTGTGGATATCCTTGAGTTTCTCTTTAGGAGGCATCGGCATGCCACCAACAGCTTGGTTGGCATTCTGCTGATTGAATAAACCGCTATTGCATATCATCAGGAGGGTGATGCGTGGGTCGGCACAGTTGAAGAGTGTTTGCAGACCACCGCACGACATTCCAGCTACGCAGATATTCTTCGTGTCGATTTTCTGGTAGTAGGGCGATGTCTTGTCGGCATTCTGTGCTATTGCCCAGTCGATGCTCTCAATCTGCTGTTGTGTGGTAGACATCGGACCGTTATAAGGCTCCTCTTCCATAGGGATATAACCCGTTGCCAATACGATAAAGCCATGGGAAGCTATTTCATTGAGGAACTTGAAATGCTCCCATGGAGAGTCGGTGCAGGCTCCGTTGCCCCATACCAATACCGGGAGGGGCTTCTCGGCATTGAATACCGACAGATCCTGTGGAGTGAAGACGGTATGTGCCGGCAGAGATCCTTCTTCCTTCATCACGGACTTATAGGGACCCGTGCCTCCTTCTTCTACTATCAGTTTCTTGCATTGGCAGTTTGCTGCGTCTGTCATGAAAAAGCAGCAAAGCATGAATAAAAGGGCTTTCTTCATCATAATTCTTATTTTTTATTAGTTCATGCGAATGAAAACGGGGATATGAGCCTTATCCACGGGCGTAGTTACAGTCTGACCGCCTTGGTAGTGCTGTCCCGTCCGTTTGTCTTTCCATCCTCCTTTGTTTTTCGGAAGGTATGTCTGCCACTCGGTGACACCGGGTTCGGTGACGGGACTGATGAGATAAGTGGGGCCAAACATGTATTCGTATTTTTGTTTCAATGCCTCAGGGTCGTCCGCAAAGTCGAAAAGGAGCGGGCGCATGATGGTATATCCTTCCTCTGCAACACGTTTGGCACAGTGCTGGATATAGGGCAACATGCTTTCACGTTCTTTCAGACAGTTGGTAATGATGGTTTGTGCCTCAGGACCATAGTTCCAGGGTTCCGTATTGCTCATATAACCGTGAACGCGCATCAGAGGCAGATAGACACTGGTCTCTATCCAACGGAGCATGCGTTCAATATAGGCACTGTCAGTATATTGATTCTGTGGACGGAAGAAACCTCCGGCATCGTATGTCCACCATGGAATACCTGCTGCCTGAACGCCCAGTCCTGCTGTGATCTGCCGGCGGAAGGTCTCCCAGTCATTACCCACATCACCACTCCACAGGGCTGATCCGTAACGCTGGATGCCAGGGAATCCACAGCGGGTGAGAATCATCGGTTGGCGACCCGCAGCCACCAGTCCTTCATAGACGGTCTTATTAACCAGTAGGGGATAGACGTTTCGAACCTGTTCTCCTGCCCAACGCCCATGATTGACGCGCCGCCCAACGAGGTCGTCATTCTCTGGTTCTGTAGCATCTTGCCACCAGGCATCAATACCTAATGGTAAGAGACGCTCACGGAAGTGCTTCCAATACGCCTGGGCTGTTTCTGGGTTGAAAAAGTCAATCCAGTCAGTGCCTGGAATGTAGTGATCACCCATCAGCATCTCCTTACCCACTTCCGAGTTCTTGTCAATCTTCGACCATACGGAGAGCATCAGACGGATGTCCAGCTGGTGAAGACTGTCAGTCAGTGCCTTCGGGTCGGGATAATAGTCTTCGTCAAACTGCATGGAGTTCCAACCATATTTGCCCCAATACTGCCAGTCTTGCACAATCATACTGATAGGCATTCCCTCAGCACGGAACCGCTTGGCTGTCTGTAGAATCTCTTCCGAAGAATGAAACCGTTCGCGGCAGTGGATATAACCCAATGCCCAGTCTGGCATCAGTGGAGCATGGCCGGTAAGGTCACGATAAGTGGCGATTATTTCATCGGCAGAACCGATGAATACGGTATAATCGACTGCTGAGGCGATGGGAGAGTGAAAGACGGTTTCATCTTTTACCTTATTATAATATAAAACGGGTTGGTCATCACGTGTCAGTTCTGCAGTCAGGTGGTGACGGCCTGCTTTTAACCGAACGATTTTTGAGGTAGTGGGCGGAAGCCATACATTCTGCATCTCAATCACGGTCTCGCCGTCAATAGCAAGATTATGGCGACGGGCCATCTTTTGTCCTACATCCAAGAGGAGGGCATAGTCGCCGGTTTCGGGAATCAGAAAATCAGCCTCAAAGATGTGGCGTTCACGAACTTCCTGTTTTCCACCCTCTGTTGAGGTGACGTTGACAATTTCCTGCTGGGCAGCTCCTTCACGCTTGGTGAGCTTGATACTGTGCTGGCAGGGGTTAAACTCCGTCAGTCCGTAGTTGTTCCAAAGAATACCATAGCCCTTACTCGACAGGAGCATGGGCAGACTGATTTGTGTATTCACCTGTGTCAGTCGGCGGGAGAGTCCTCGAACATTGCTATATCCATCCTGGAACTGACCGAGTCCGAAGAGACTCTCGTCCTTGGGAGATTCGAAAGTCAGGGTAGCTCCGTCTTGAGACAGTTCATGGCGGACAGCATGAAACAGCGTTTTCCCGTTTCGGTCTTTGAGTATCAGTGTTTGGTTGGCATCGTTCTTTTCAACGATGATATCACATTGTTCCACCTCATCGTGCTTCACATATAACCAGTCAGGCATGGTATCAGGAGTTTCAGATTCCTGATATTGTATTCTGACAGCATTGCGAGCTACTTTCTTAACCGTCAGTATGCCCTTTCCCTGAGCGCAGGTCAAGGAGAAAAGTAAGAAAAGTGATAGAAGTACTTTTTTCATCATTCGAATTTCCACCAGTCTAAGCGTGTGTCACCTTTGTTATTGTTGAAACAGATGTATAAGTCATGAACACCAGCAGCATTTTTCACTTTTGTAGTGAAAGAACGGTATTTCTCTATGGTACCGGTGTTGCTAATAACAGCCGTTCCAATGACGGGACCGTCTGTACTGTCTAAATGGAGTGTGATGGTGCAACTGCCTGTGGAGGAAGCTGTGATATGGAATTTCTTGGCACCGCCGGCAAAATCAACACCACGCAAGCGAATATACTCGCCGTCATTTATATCATAGATATACATATTCTTCTTACCTGTTGAAGCGGGCATATCGGCAATAACCCCCGTATTGGCAATGCCCATCTTGGCACTTTTCAGTCCAAAGCCCCAAGACATCGTCTCTGCTTCCACTCGCTGATACGGATTGAGCCATTGGAGTTGTTTGATAGGTTGCTGATCGAGCCAATAGGGAACTTCCCCGATAGTGCCATCAGCGAGGTATTTGATTTCAGTAGCTGAAACACTGCGGCGCTCATGATGGACGAAAGTTTCCAAGTGCATCAGGTCGTAGTTTTGACCAAAGATGTAGGAGTGGCCTTTGAAATCGCAGATACCAGGATGATTTCCGCGGTCACGCTCTGTAGGTTTCATAATATACCCCTTCCACTCCCAAGGTCCTGTGGGAGAATCGCTCATCGCATAGCCCAGAGCTTCAGGACAACAGGTGGTAGCGTATGCCAGATAATATTGTCCATTTCGTTTATAAAACCAAGGTCCTTCCTGATAATTATCAAGATGATAATCTAGTTTGACAATATCTCCTTTCAAGGATATCATATCGTCATTCAGTTTGGCATAATAAGTGTGAGGATTTCCCCAATACATATAGGCCTGCCCATCATCATCCACAAAAACCGTGGGGTCAATGTCGTCCCAGTGTTCCTGTTGCCAAACCAATGGCTTGCCAAGCGGGTCTTTGAACGGGCCATAAGGAGAATCAGCTACTAATACCCCGATGCCGTGTCCGTGGAGTGGGGCATAGAGATAGTATTTGCCATTACGTTCAATGGTCTGGATGGCCCAGGCGCCATTCTCGCGGCTGCGCCACGGGAATTCCTTTAAAGAGGCCACGGCACCGTGCTCCGTCCAGTTCACCATATCTGTGGTTGACCATAAGAGCCAATCGTACATGAAGAAACCTGCCGAGCTCTTTTCATTGGGATCGGGGATGTCCTCAGGAGAGGCATCATGAGAGGTATATAGGAATAGGGTATCGCCGATGACTAATGGCGAGGGGTCTGCCGTAAATTTCGTTTGGAACAAAGGCATGTTCACCTGTTCTAAACCACGCATCTCCCACCAATCGAAATTGAAGAGCTGAGGCCCTTTACGACCTGTAAATACTAAATAGAGATCGTGTGTACCCGTGGCAATCGCGGTCAGATCGGTTGTCAATGTCTGCCATTCTTCCCATCCACCTGTTGCAGGAACGGCTATGCGACCTAATAGCTGTCCACCGATACTGTCAATACGGATTTCGATGGCTCCGCCACGTAGTCCACTGGCCACACGTGCAGTAAACGTTCGAGGAGTCTTGTTTCCGAAATCTACTTGTTGCAGTTTGATGTAATCGCTATGATGGATACTGGTTACATAGACTCCGATTTTGTCGTTTTGTTCCGTCTTGATACCCTTTGAGAAAGCCATTGTCTCAGCTTCGACTTTGCGATAAGGGTTGAAAGAGGACAAAGGCTTCACACCTTGGTCAGTCGGCATAATCTTCGGGAAACTGCCATCGGCATTGTATTTGAATTCCTCAACAGCAACACTACGTCCAAATCCGCCGCCCTGCGGAAGTTTTCCTGTATGGTAGAAGAAATAACTGTGTCCCTTATAATCAATCACACCGCAGTGGTTGGTAAATGAGTTGGTATCACATAGCGGCATGATTTCGCCAGCGTATTTCCATGGTCCGGCAGGCGAAGAAGCTGTACTGTATGAAATATGTTCTGGTACGCCACCGGCAGCATACAATAATTGGTAGGTGCCATTGCGCTTAGTCAGCCAGGGTCCCTCTACATAACTGTCTTTGTACTGCTTTCCTTTTTCGCGTTTACTCATCATCGGACCACCAAAGGCTTCCTCTGTCATGTCAAGCAATCCCAGCTCTCCTTTGTATGATACCATGTCCTCGTTCAGCTTCAGGTAATAACACTGGGGATTGCCCCACATCAGCCATGCCTGTCCGTCATCATCTATGAAAACGGTGGGGTCGATATGATCCCAACTGCCATTGTCAAACAAGGGCTTGCCGATAGCATCTTGGAAAGGGCCAGTGGGAGTATCACCGACAGCCACACCAATAGCCATGCCATTCGTCAGTTTGGAGTGTGCACAGATATACCAGTAGAATTTGCCGTTGCGCTCTACACACTGGCTCGCCCAGGCACGGTCGTCAGCCCATGAGAAACTTTCTAAAGCCAAAGGAGAACCGTGGTCTGTCCAATTGACCATGTCCTCTGTGCTATACACGCGCCATTCCTGCATCCAGAAGAAATCGGCGCCGTCTTCATCATGACCCGTATAGACATAGAGTGTTCCGTTGTGTTCCATCGGAGCAGGGTCACTGGTAAACCATGTCTGTACAAAAGGATTTTGGGCATGACAACTCATGCCCAATAATGTGAATATGAATGTTTGGAAAAATCTCATATAGTCTTAGTGGTTTCTAAAGTTCCATTTTGAATTATCTGAATTGAAATCGTATTCAGCCAGTGTGGGTGTACTGTCGCCTGCAGAATATAGGACGTAGCGCTTGTTATCTCCTGCCATTCCAGGAATCGCCTTCGGCATGATGCGGAAAGTCCCGTCAGTCAATTGCTCTATGCGCCACAGTTGGTTGTCCTCCCCCGTAAAGGCAGGTACCGTTGATACTTCTTTGTCGGCAGTAGCAGCCAGTGCTCTGTCTGTACCGGCTATCGTGATTTTGAAATAGGGGTTACTGAGATAACCGCCCTTCTCAGGAACGGCAGTAACTGTCCAACGCTGGTGTGGACGGAACATATAGTCGCTGGTGCGCACAGGAATCTCCCCTTTCGGCCAGTTGCCAATAACCTCCGCTAAAGTCTGATCGGCAATCGGCTTTGTCGGTTCATTGGGGTCGATACGCCAAAATGCCTGCCTGTCCTGTTGGATGCGCACAAAATCGACCATCAGTTCCAGTGCATATCCACGGCGCTCCGACTCTATCTCGTAAGTTCCCTCTTTGAAACGGTCACCGGCTATTGGCCAGCCATTCTTCCAAAGTAACGGGCGGATGCCCAATACGGAACGGCCGCTGCGCTCGAAGTCGGCTTCATAGTGGCACGACATAATCTCTACACCTTCGTCAATAATGGTACGGCCAAAGTGTCCAGGACCACAAACGCGGTCGCCTGCTGCAATCACCATTTTACCACCGCCATGAAACATGTCACGGCCCACATTGTCTAAATAAGGGCCCTCCACATTCCGGGAACGACCAACTACAATATTATAGGTGGAATTGACACCATCGCAACAGGTGCCATGGGTCCCCAACAGATAATACCAGCCGTCGCGATAAATCAAGTCCGTGGCTTCGCAGTCAATGGCGATATCTTTCTCTTTGTTGCCCTTCACGCGTTCACCCGTTGTGGGGTCAAGTTCTATAAGACGGATTGTACCGAAATAGGTACCATAGCTTACCCAGAGACGCCCTGTGGTCGGGTCAAGTAACATACCTGGGTCGATAGCATCCTGGTCCTCCATACCGTCAGAGGCGCATACCTCAATGGCATTGGTATATTTGAAATCTGGACTCTTCGGGTCTAAGGTCTTGTTCCACATGGTCAGAATCCTGCCGTTATGCCCACCGCCTAATCCGCCGCCAGTAGCCCCATAGATGACCAGGTAGCGGTCGCCGATTTTCAGGACATCGGGAGCAGCACCTCCTCCAGGACGCTCAGCACCGCCGTGCCAGCTCCAACCGTCATCAGAAATAAGACCTCCGCCACCAGTTCCGAAGGTGTAGTATTTTCCATCACATTCAGCAATGGTGGAAGGGTCATGGATATATGGAGCTCCAATCTGTGCTTGGGCGGCAGTTGTCATGAAGACAGTAGCCAGGATACTATATAGTTTTCTCATATTCATTTTACGTTAATAGTAAAGTTTGTAATAGGTTGTGCTTTCTCGTCAAGGAAACGAACACAGAAATCACTCAGTCCAGGTCCGTTAATAACAGCACTGCGCAGGATGTTCCGGCCTTTCTTCAGTGTGATTCGTTTCGACATGCCATCGTCTTCCACCATGCGGCGATCGCCTTCCAATAGCAGGACTTCTTCACCATTGAGCCACCACATGGAAGCACCGTTGCTGCCTGCTGCCAAGCGCACGTTCTGATATTCTTCAGGACAGTCAATATACGTAACTATCCAAAACAGCGAACCGTAAGTCTGCTGTCCCCATTTTTCTGCAAAGCGGAAGAGTTTCACATTGTAGTTTTCACTGTCTAACGCATGCCATTTCAGTGCCTGCTGACCGACTTTCACTTTCTGTCCGTCTGTGGGCATGATATTCATCTGATTCTCAAAATACTTCTTCGCAAACACTTCTCTTAACCAAGATGTGGTGAATATGGTATTCGAACGGATATCTTGTTTGATAGGTTCTAAGAGCATCCAACGGCGGATAAAACCATCTTTGTCAGGTTGAATAGCTCCTGCCCCTGGTGCTACACTGGAGAAGTACTTCGGGCGGTTTTTGAACTGAACCCAGTCAATGCTGCACGCTTTGTCTTCACAGGTAATGCAAAGGTCTGTCGTACCCTTTGGTAGATACTCCATGGGTGCGGTCAGTGTAATCCATTGTTTACTCATGTCACGACGGAATGGGCCGTTCTCGCTCTTGACAATCATGGAGAATTTGGCTATGATTTTCCCATCGGCATTTTTCTCGCGAACATAGAATTCCGTATTCTCGTCGGTCTTTGCACGGACCATCACATAGCTGTCGCCTGATAGATGATTGAAATTGATGTCATTATAACGCACCCAACTGCCCTTAGCAGGGAGATTCACCTGCCAGCCGCGGAAGTGGTTCAGTGTGTCAAGATATTCAATGGTAACTCCTTCGCTGGCAGTATTATATCGGTCTATCTGAATCTGATCCGTTGCTTGGTTGATACCCACGCCGCGGAGGGTAGGTTTCACTTCCTGGATTGTTCCATCGGCATTGAAATAGATTTTCTCAATACGGGCAGAGCGTCGTTTGTCCATCCATGGCGAGTAATCGTTGTGGTGATAGAAGATATACCATTGTCCTTTGTATTCCAGAATACTGTGATGATTCGTCCAACAGCCATTGGCATGTTCTGCCATGATAATACCTTTGAAGTCCCAAGGCCCTAATGGATTTTTCGACATGGCGTAGGCCAGTGTCTCGGTGGGGTTTTTGCCCTCGCCCGTCTCGCCGCGAACCCACGGAAATGTCAGGTAGTACCAACCATTACGTTTGAAAGCAAAGGGACCTTCCTTGAATCCTTCAGGTAGTCCTTTCATCTCTACGCCACCGATTTTCATAGGTGGTATGTCGGGCATGCCTTCACGCTTAGGCAGTTTAACCTCTTGCAACTCTCCATCCAGTTCGAGCATATTACTCTTTAACTTTCCGCCACGTATGCCCATACCGCTCCAATAAATATAAGCGGTGCCGTCATCGTCGATGAGCACACAGGGATCGATGCCAAACACCCCTTTGATGGGTTCTTTTTCACATGTGAATGGTCCTTCTGGAGCACTGGCTGTAGCTACACCTACGGCAAAGCCGCGTCCATCTTTCGGAGCGTTGGGGAAATAGAAATAGTATGTGCCGTTTTTATAGACGCAGTCAGGTGCCCACATGGAGTAAGCGTCAGGCTTCCCCCATGGCACGTTCTCTTGCGAAATGATGACTCCATGGTCGGTCCAGTCAATCAGATTCTCTGAGGAAAACACGTGATAGTCGGCCATGCAGAACCAGTCTTGGCGCTGGCCTTCCGGTGCAGGAATATCATGCGAAGGATATACGTAAACCTTGTTGTTAAAGACACGTGCAGTAGGATCAGCCGCAAACTGGTCACGGATGACCGGGTTTTGCGCTGATACCACTATTGCACAGAGTAATGATAAAGATGATATAGTAATTCTCATGTTGTCACATTTATTTAAAAAGGTGGGGAACAAACTGACGGAAGCACCGACGCCATGTCAGCCATTCGTGATGAGTGCCGGGAGAAACGTAGAAATCAGTTTTGATACCGGCTTCCCGCAGATTCTTGACTAATGCTTCAGTGCCGAAATTTTCTTCGCTGCCGCAGCTTAAATACAGATAGTGAATCTTTTTGTTAAACTCGTCAGGCCGTGTAAAGATACCATTATAAGCAGTCTTAACATCCAGTCCGAAGATAGCTCCGCTGAATGCGCCCATCCAAGCGAATTTATCTATGTTGTTTAATACAAGGTCAAAGGTCTGATGTCCTCCCCATGACAGACCGGCCATTGCGCGATGGTCGCGGTCTGTCAGCGTTCGGAACCTCGAGTCTATAGTTGATATCAAGTCGTTTATCATCACTTTGTAGAAACTGGCACCGTATTCACTGAATCCCTGGCGGTTATCTCCACCGCGGAAAGGTGCTTTCACGTCCCCACTTTCCATGACCACAATCATAGGCTTGGCTTCGCCACTGGCTATCAGATTGTCCATGATGTGCTGCATGTGTCCTTGTTTGCTCCATCCTGTCTCATCTTCTCCCATACCATGTTGCAGGTAGAGCACAGGATAGCGCTTCTTGCCCTTCTCATATTCAGCGGGCGTGTAAACCATGGCATGACGCCATTCTTGTGTTGAGTTGGCATAATAGTATATGGAGCGCACTTGTCCTTGTGCCACTCCCAACTGTGGACGGTAATAGTTGCCTTCATCGCCCTCAGGTATTTCGATACCGCCAGCTTCGCGGTTGCAACCGAAGAATGTCTCGGTGGCAGGGTCAATGACATTGACTCCACCTATATTTATAAAGTAATAGTGGAATCCAACTACCAAAGGGTCGGTGACAGCACACCAAACTCCCTGTTGGTCGCGACGCATATCATATTTCTTTCCGCAGATGTCCAAAATGACGGAGTTGGCAGTTGGTGCTACCACTCTGAAATAGGCACGACGCTCTTTATCTATCTTGGGGAATTCATTCCCTGGAACCGTTGTTTCAGCTGTGAAAGCATCCTCAGGGACGGTGAAAGGTGAACGAACATGATAGCCCATCAATTCCAACATTTTCTCACCATAGCGACGACCTAATTCTCTGTAGCCTGCAGCATCGAAATGAAGCTTGTCCGGACCGTTCGAACAGCCAGTTGAGGAAATAACTTGGGATGTATGGAGCGTCTTGGGTAATTCGTTAATCTGTTTGTTCATGGCAATGCACTGTCCTTCACCATTGGCCTGAACGACTTCGCCTGCTAACAATGGAACTTCTTCGGGTTTGAGTTGTAGGTCACCCAGCAAATGGTCATACACATTCTGTACTTTATTGGCCCATTCGGGATCCCCCGTGTTGGATTCGCCCTGATGCATCAAGATACCCTTGATAACTCCATCTTTCTGGGCTTTCTTTGCAAGTGTTACCAAGCGCTCGTAAGGATTGTCGTTGTAGGCTTTCAGCATACCGATCATCCAACCTGGAGCATTCTTTACATAATTCTTTATCTCATCAGGCATAAAACCTTCGATGCGGATACCGCCGATGGCTACGTGGATAACACCAACACGGATGTTTTCAGGAAGATTTTCTGTCAGTGTGCGTCCGAAGTAGTCAACAGGTGTCAATCCTGTATTGGGACGGCAAAGAGGTGGCAAAGCCTGACACCATTCGCCCATTTTGCGATTGCGTGAGGGATCATCGACTGCCGGCATCAGAAGGAATCGTGGACTGACGCCTTCCTTGTCCTGTGCTTCAGGTTGGGCAGCCCCCTCCATGTTCGACTGTCCGAAACAGAGGAAAATGTAAAAATTCGGATCTTGGGCGTGAATAGCCAGTGCCGCTATACAACAGATAAAGAGTGTCGTTATTTTTTTCATAACCTATATAAAAATTGTTTGGTTCTTAATTCTGGTGCAAATTTACCTATTTTTTATTACACTGAGGATGAAGAAATGAAACATTTACTTTGTCTTATGTAACATACGTGGACATTACGATTGCCATGTTACACAAAAAAATCTTCGTGTTACTAATTTGCTTGCATGTTATAAAAAGAGGTGTTACCTTTGCAGTGCATTAAAAAAGGAAGCATTAATCAGCTTAGGTTAGATTTGAAATATTTGATTAGTAGTTATGCTAGTTATGGTTTAGTTGAGGGGCTGACGTGAGTCACCCCCTCTTTTTTTGTGTCAAAAGATTATTCGTGCAGGATGAGTGCAGAACAAGGGGGGACGGTAGCGAACGTGCCACGGAAGGTGCCTAAGCCTTGTTCGTTGATTTGTCCATTGCGACAGACGATTGTATATGGACCCTTAGAAATGCTAATCTTCTGTGCATGGGTTGAGGCATTGAGGATAACGATGATGCGCTTCCAATTGTCAATGCCTGTTAAATCTTTGAGTTGAAAGGCAACAACAGATTCGGGAGTGGCGAGGAACTCCAAATGCTTCCTGACTAATTCAGCACTGCCTAAACGGAAAGCCGGATGATGCTTGCGGAGTGCAATCAGGTTTTTGTAATAGGTGAAAACCTCCGGGTAACGCTTTAGATTTGCCCAATCCAAACGGTTGATGCTGTCGGGTGACTCAAATGAATTGTGTACCCCTTTCTTGTCTCGTAGCAGTTCTTCACCGCTCAGCATGAACGGCACGCCTTGAGAGGTGAATACGGCTGTCTGAGCGAGGAGGTCCAGTTTGGTGAGTAGGGAGTGGTTGGTGGTGAGTGAGGGTATGCTCGTGCGCAGACGGTCAACCAGACACATGTCATCATGGCAACTGACGTAACTAATCATCTGAGTGGGTTCCAATGCCCAAGGCTCCTTGGAATAGTTCACCTTGGTCATGTCGATTTGGGGATGCTGAACAGCACCGGCGATGCCGAATTTCAGACTCTCTTTGCAATCAGACGCACCCCCTAACCAACCACATTTGCTGTCGTCAGAGAAGGGCCCGCGCAGCGCATCACGTATCTCATCGCTAAATGCTGCTATGCGGGGCATCTGTGGAATGTTTGCCTTCATGCCTAATTGTTCGTTGGGCAGAGCACAGGCTCCTGCACTCCATCCTTCACCGTAGATGAAGATGTTGGGGTTGATGGCATCCACCTCCTTGCGGATAGCATTCATGGTCTCTATGTCGTGAACTCCCATGAGATCGAAGCGAAAACCGTCGATATGATATTCGTTTATCCAGTATTTCACACTTTCTATCATAAAGCGACGCATCATCGGCTGCTCGGAAGCTGTTTCATTGCCACACCCCGAGCCATTGCTATACGAACCATCAGCAGTCTTGCGGTAATAATAGTCAGGATAGGTACGCTGGAAATTGGAGTGTTCAATGTCGTAAGTGTGGTTATAGACCACATCGAGGATGACGGAGATACCAGCCTTATGAAGTGACTGTACCATCTGCTTGAACTCTCGGATGCGGCACAGCGGGTCGTAAGGGTCAGTGGAATATCCGCCTTCAGGCACATTATAGTTTACAGGGTCGTAACCCCAGTTGTACTTGTTGTCGCTTAGCCGAGTCTCATCAATTGAGCCATAATCGTAACTGGGTAGGATGTGGACAGCATTAATGCCTAATTCCTTCAGGTGCTGAATAGCCCATGGCTCCGTCAGTGCGATGAATTTGCCAGGGTGTTTCGCATCAGGACGCGCTATGGAGAAATCGCGATGATGCATCTCGTAGATGATATTGTCCTGGAACGGGCGCAATACATGCCGGTCGTACTGCCAACCATCAGGATTCGTGTCCTGCAGGTCGATGACAACTCCTTTCCCACCATTCACGGTGACAGCTTTTGCAAACACACCGGGTGATGCCTGTCCATTGACTACAAACTGGTATGTCTTGCCCTTCAGGTCGCCCTTCATACAGACTTTCCAGATGCCTTCATACAGGGTCATGGGAATGGAGTCTCTACCAACGACCATCATACAGGTAGCATCTTTAGGAGCAAAGAGCTGGAAGGTAGTAGCCTCAGGAGTGTATTCGACTTCATTGAAGCGAAAGTCTTGCGCTTGAACTGTTGTTGCTGCCATGGTGAGCAGTGAGATTAAGAGTTGTTTCATCTGTATTTGCTAATTATTGTGCAATCAATGATATGGCGAAGCCACCACCAGGTGCCTCTTTCACTTTGAGGGTGTCGCCAGCTTTTACCACTTTCTTAGTGATAGTGTAAGCCTTTGGATTTTTCTCGTAGTGAGCATCCTTGGCATCTGCATAGATGGTGCACTGATATTTCCTGCCTTTGTCGAGGAAATCGAGTTTGATAGTACTTTCATGACCATTCTCATCACATTTGCCGCCCACGAACCAGTTGTCAGTACCCTTGGCTTTACGGGCAACCGTGATATAGTCGGCTGGTTCAGCCTCCAGATAGCGCGAGTCATCCCAGTCGCAAGCTACGTCACGGATGAACTGGAAGGCATCGTCGTACTTCTCATAGTGCTCAGGCAGGTCGGCTGCCATCTGCAGTGGAGAATACATGGTCAGATAGAGTGCCAGTGAACCGGCTATCGTGATGCGAGCCCATGAGGTATTATTACTCCAGTTAGAGAGTTTTGTTTCAAATATACCAGGGGTGTAGTCCATCGGACCGCCTTGCAAGCGTGTGAAAGGCAGAATACATGTATGGTCAGGACGATTGCCGCCGAACGCCTCATATTCCGTGCCACGAGCCGACTCACCGCCAACGAGGTTAGGGTAGGTGCGACAGAGACCTGTGGGGCGCGTAGCTTCATGTGAATTCACCATGATATGGTGCTTGGCAGCTTCCTGGATGACATACAGGTAATGGTTGTTCATGGACTGCGAATAGTGATGGTCGCCACGGGGAATGATATCGCCTACGTAACCAGTCTTTACAGCATCATAACCATATTTGTTCATCAGTTCGAAAGCCTCTTTGATATGGCGCTCATAATTTTGGGTCGATGATGATGTTTCGTGGTGCATCAGCAGTTTTACACCCTTGGAGTGCGCATACTCATTGAGCATCTTGATGTCGAAGTCTGGATAGGGGGTCACGAAATCGAAGACATCGCGCTTCCACATATTCGCCCAGTCTTCCCAACCGACATTCCAGCCCTCCACCAAGACTTGGTCGAGACCGTTCTTGGCAGCAAAATCGATATAGCGCTTCACTTTTTCGTTGTTGGCACCATGCCGTCCATTCGGCTTTGCCTTTGTCCAGTCAATCTCATCGAGTTTGATGCTGGGGAACTCGTCCGTATAGTTCCATGACGACTTGCCCACAATCATTTCCCACCATACGCCGCAATATTTGGTAGGATGAATCCATGAGGTGTCCTCAATTTTGCAAGGCTCGTTGAGATTCAGAATCAAGTTGCTCGACAGCATGTCGCGGGCATCATCGCTCACAATGATGGTGCGCCATGGCGTGTTACAAGGCGTTTGCATGGCTCCCTTCAGTCCTGTAGCGTCAGGTGTCAAGTGACTGACGAACGTGAATGGTTGGGGGAGTTCGTAATTCGACGGTGTAGGATTTGGAGTATATTTATTACTGCTACCCTCCAGCTTGGTGGTGAGCGCCTTTGTCTTCGTATCAACCAGTTCGAGGTGCATGGTTGCATAATCCAGACAGGCTGCTTCATGGATATTGATATAAAGTCCGTCGTCTGTCTTCATTTGTAATGAGGTCTGGACACCCGTTGGTGAGAACGTAGCTACGGACGAGTTACCCCAGTTGACAGCCTGATGATAGCGACCGCGGATTTCCGACAGTCGGCTCTCAATGGTCATCTGCTCTTGGGTGTCGTAATCACCGGGCAGCCACCATGCCATGTGGTCGCCTGTCATGGAAAACTCGGTATGTTCCTCTTTGATCAGGAAATAGCTCATGGAGCGTTGCTGAGGGAATTCATAGCGGAAACCGATACCATCATCATAGACACGGAAGCGGATGATCATGGTGCGGGTATGTGTGACGGGACGTTCATGAATACCAGGAGTTGCAGGACCTCTGCGGACGGGCATCACCTCTTGGTCCAGTGTGACACAGAGCTCGTTATAGTGGTTGCGAATGGTCGCTGTTTCTCCCCATACCGGCTTCCAGGTTTCATCAAACTCCTTGGTCTCTTCTTTCATGACCATAAAACCATCCATCAGGTCGCGATGGCGCATCTCGGGTGAGGTGTGTTTGTCCTCAGCCAGTTCGAAACCCATTCGCGAAGGTTTCACCACTTCCTTCCCCTTGTAGGTGAGGGAATATTTGGGTATTCCATTCGAAGCATCGAACGTGAGTACCAGATTGCCGTTAGGCGATTTGACACTTCCTGCCAATGCCGCCAGAGGCATTGCTGTTAAAAGCAAAAAAAGTAACTTTTTCATTTCTATCATTATTTGCGTCCACTTTGTACAATCAGAGTGCGAATCTCTTCGTTATAGTCGTCGGCAGCTAACAGCTGTTCGATCGTGAGATGCATGCGGTAGCGCCAGTAGTGGCGAGGGTTGGCTGGGATGTTGATACGCTCGGCATTCTGGTCAGGCAAGCGAAGACGCTCATCAATAGAGAGCCAGTCTTGAAGTGACAATAGGCAGAGCATCGAAGGTGAGGTGAGATGACGGCTCACGATGTCTTTAGCCAACCAACCGGGCAGGGGGTGAGGTGCTGCGCCACTGCGATAGAGCATCGAGTTGAAGTAGTCCTGTGTTCGCTCTTCGTCTTCGTCCCACCATTGGCGCAGTGTCGCCATATCATGGGTTGATATCGTGCAAACCGAACGATAGGGGTTGCGTGACAAATGCCCGAATCTTACCTTATCATCCTTTGGCATTGATTGAATCTCGAGCGAGAGAATGCGCAACTCGTTCATCACCCAGGGAACGCAATCGGGCACCATACCCAAATCCTCCGCGCACACTAACATACGCGTTGCCTGTGTCAGACGAGGCAGTTTCTTCATAGCCTCCTGATACCAGAAGTGGTTGTTGCGACGGTAGAAATAGTCATTATAGAGTTGGTTGAAGTGATATTTCTCGTCATCGTTCAGGTCTGCATAAGCCTGCTGATACTGTACGGCGATACGTGGGTGCCAACGGTCATTGCGCTTATGGTCAATGAGGAAAAGTCCCTCACGGAAAGGTACTCCGTAGGCAGCAATCTCCTCTTTGCTAAGTCCAAGGGCGGGCGAAAACTGTCCCATCAGTCCCGATTTCTCAGGAACAGGAATTTCCCAAATACGGAAGAATCCTAATACGTGGTCTATGCGGTATGCATCGAAATACTGTGCCATCTTTTTGAAGCGTCGTACCCACCAGGCACAACCATCCTTCAACATCTCGTCCCAGTTGTAGGTGGGGAATCCCCAGTTCTGTCCATCTGCGGAGAATGGATCGGGCGGTGCACCAGCCTGCCCATTCAAGTTGAAGTATTTTGGTTCTACCCATGCCTCTACGCCATCACGAGAGATACCGATGGGGATATCACCCTTGAGGATGACACGATGCTGACGGGCATATTCATGGGCCTCGCGCATCTGTTTATCGAGGTTGTATTGCACATAGCACCAGAAGTTAATCACTTTCTTATCGGGCTTAGCCAATGGTACAGGCCATTCACTGAAGGTTGCAGTGCCATATAGGTCGCGATAGAAACAAAACTCAGCATAGGGCTTCAGCCACTGCTCGTTCTCCTTGTAAAAAGCCTTGTAGGCGGCACTGCGGCTCACCGAAGTCCACTCCTGTTGGAAGAGAGCCTGCAGATAGTCCATTTTGGCCGTAAACATTCGTTCGTAGTCAATCTGCGGCAGTGCATTGAGCTCCTGACGCAGTTGTTCGAAGTGTGCCTTCTTCTTTTTGTCTTTCAGTGCAGGCAACTGACGGAAGTCTGTGTATTGTGGGTGCAGCGCATAGATGCTGATACTATTATATGGATAACTGTCCTGCCATGTATGGGTCATATTGGTATCATTGATTGGCAACACCTGAATCACACGCTGGTTGGTCTTGTCTGCCCAGTCAACCATCATTTTCAAATCGCCGAAGTCGCCCACACCAAAGCTACCCTCACTGCGCAGCGAGAAAATAGGAATCACCGTACCGGCACCTTTCCACGGATAGATGGGGAAATAAGCTTGCGGCAGTTCATAGACCATCACCTCATCGGCACCGATGGCAGGCAGGTCAATGCTGCGGTTGGCATTCTGTTCCCAAATGGGAGTGAAATCTTGTTCGCTATCACAGATGATAAACTTGAACTCAAAGTGTTGTGGCAGTTGTGTGGCATCCAAGCTGACTACCCATTCGTGGTATTCATGTTCCGTCATATTGATGGCACGCTTGGGGTCCCAGGCTCCTAAACATTCCGGTGCACCCACAATGGCAAGCCATTCATTGGGCCTCAGTTGCGGGGCACGCACCTTCAGGCGTACCGTTGAGACGAATTCCGTCTTGGTACTCAGTGCACGCTTGCGCAGGGCTACACACTCGGTGAATGCAGAAGAATACATATAGGCATCCTCAGGGATGTCAATCCAGTGGTCATAAACGGTATAGTGCTTGGCTTTCTGAGCAGCAAACTCCAGTCGGTGCGGCTCCATCAGCCATTCTTTACGAGCCTCATCTTCACCACGCATCACACTATAGTAATAGTCGATGTATGTTTCTGGTTTTGTCGTCATAGAGATTTCGCAGAACCAGTGCAGGCCATCGAGTGTACTCATCTGATGACGTATGGCCTCCTGGGCATCATCATTCGGTAGGATGTTCAATACCAAAGATTCTCCAAAGGTGGTTTGGTATTCCACGTTAATCAGTAGTTTCATAAGCGTTGAATTTATAGTTTCTATGGCAAAGTTACAAAAAATCCCTGTGAGTGCAATTCTCACAGGGCATGTTTTGAAAGTTATGAAATGCAAACGTTTGCATTTATGCCTTCTGGCGGATGATGGTGACACAGGCTGCACCTACACAAAGCAGGACGCCCGAGACAATCATCATGGTTGACTGATGACTGCCCACCAATGAGAGTACCAGTCCACCGCAAAGGGCTGCAACTATCTGTGGAATACAAATAGTACCATTGAAGAGCCCGAGGTAGGCACCCATGTGGCCATAGCCCTGCAGGGCATTGGTGACAAAGGTGAAAGGCATCGCCAGCATAGCAGCCCAGGCACAACCTGTCAAGAGAAATGGAATGAACTGCAAGTATGGGTCGTGGATGAAGGGAACCATCGCAAAACCGATACCACCGATTACCAGACTGACCGCATAGGCCATCTTGGTATTCTTAAATTGTGGGAGGATGGCTGCCCAAACCACGGATCCTATGGCTTGAACGGCAAACAAGACACCCACCCAGTTGCCTGCTGCCTGAAAGTCTTCGCTGGCAGGGTCGGTGGAGTTCCATACAGTCTCGGCAATAGCCCCCGTAGAGTAGTTCCACATATAAAGGAAGGCAGCCCAGCAGAAGAACTGAACCAGTCCCACTTTCCAGAAGGTGGCAGGTGCTTTCTTCAAAAGGGTAATCCAGTTGCTGGAATCCTCTGACTTCTCTGATTTCTCAGATTTCTCAGAGCCTCCGTTGTACTCGGCATACTCCTCAGGATTCCACTCCTTCACCTTCAGTGTGGTGTATATTACACATAGGATAAGGATAGCTGCACCCACATAGAACGACCAGATGACACTATTGGGAATCACACCTTTCTCAGCCACATTGCTGATGCCGATGAAAGTGAAAATGAAGGGAAAGAGAAAGCCCACCACACTACCGGCATTACACAGGAACGACTGAATGCTGTAGGCTTTGGCTTTCTGTTCCTCGTTCACCATATCGCCCACCAGCATTTTGAAAGGCTGCATAGCCATGTTGATACTGGTGTCGAGAAACATGAGGGCTATCAATCCGAACATCATGGCGGCACTCAACGTCAGACCCAGTGAGCCGGCATTAGGCAACAGACACATCACCAAGACAGCAACAGCGGCTCCTATAAATAAATAAGGTATGCGTCGGCCCCAGCGTGTCCATGTCTTGTCACTCAGTGTACCTACAATCGGTTGCACCAGAATACCCATCAGTGGCGGCAATATCCAGAAATAACTCAGATTGTGCGGATCAGCTCCCAGTGTGGCGAAGATACGCGAAATGTTGGCACTCTGCAGTGCGTATGCAATCTGCACTCCAAAGAATCCGAAGCTCAGATTCCATAAACTCCAAAAAGGTAAATTCGGTTTCGTTTTCATACTATTTTGTTGTTCCTCTTATGATTAATCTTGTTCTGACGATGCGCTTTTCTGCTTTGTCTAAAGGAATGGTGCCCTCTACATGTCCTATCAGAATATCGACAGCCTCTTCGCCTACTTTGATGCCACGCTGTTCTACGGTGGTCAGCATGGGATCGCAGGCTACAGCACGTTGTCCGTTGGTGAACCCGCAGATGGAAATGTCCTCAGGCACACGGAATCCCATACGCTTAGCGGTATAAAGAATACCAATGGCCGTATCATCATTGACCGCAAAAAATCCGTTGGGCGGATTACCGGTTGATAATATCTCAGGGGTAATGGCTTCCGCATCCGTCCTGTTGTCACAGAACCGTATCAATTCCTGATTCGGTTGAATACCGTGTTTTAAAAGGGCATCCTTATAACCATTGTAACGATTTTTTGAGATTTCTAATGTCATGGACGAGCCGTAGAACGCAATGCGTGTACACCCCGTCTCTATCAGATGCGTCACGGCATTGAAGGCTCCCATATAGTCATCCACCACCACACGGCTGGCATTCACACCCGTACAGATACGGTCGTAGAACACAAGGGGTACACCACTGTCGATTAAACGCTGAAAATGGTCGTACTGGTGGGTGTCTTTAGCTTGCGATACGATGATGCCGCAAACCTTGTTCTCATAGAACGACTGACAGATTTTTACCTCGCGCTCATACTGCTCATTGCTTTGTGCCACCATGATGCGGTAGCCTCTGGCTGAGGCCTCTTCCTCAATGCCCGAGAGGATGGATGAGAAATAGTAATGGGCAAACTCAGGGATAATGACTCCGATGACCTTTAACGGTTGTACCCGAGAGTGGCGCAACGATTCAGCAATCATGTTGGGTGTAAAGTTATGCTCTCGGGCATACTGTTGGATAGCCGCACGTCGCTCAGCGGAAATGCGGGGCGAGTTCTTCAGAGCTCGTGATACGGTTGCCACGCTGATACCAAACTCGCGGGCTATATCCTTCATTGTCAGTGTTGTCTTCTCTGCCATCTGGTTCTTAGTTTTGACGTTGCAAAGTTATTGAAAAGAATTTTCTGTTGTTCTTTTACCTTATTTATTTTTAAATACAAGCGCATGCAAACGTTTGCATTACTCTTATAACGCTTTTAACTTAAAAAAAGTATTAACGAAACAGAACAATTTCTACTTTTGCACTGTAAATATTTCGAATCAGAGAACTTAAAACATATATTAACTTAAAAAATTAAATTGATGAAGCAGGTAAACATTAAAACTCCGTTGAGGATGCTTGTCCTTTTGTTAGGACTCTTCCTTTCGGTAGGTGCCTTTGCTCAGATTGATGTCAAAGGTCATGTTCAAGATGCTCAAGGCGAACCGATTATCGGTGCGACGGTACGTGTAGTAGGCACTCAGACCGCTACTGTATCAGATTTCGACGGTAACTTCGTCTTGAAGGCTAATCAAGGTGCTGACATTAGCGTGTCGTATGTAGGTTATCAGACCCAGACCGTGAAAGCAGCAGCTAATCTCAGCATCATCCTTCAGGAAGATGCCGCTGTACTGGACAACGTGGTAGTCATCGGTTACGGTCGCGCTCGTAAAACCGACCTGACTGGTTCTGTAACAGCCATCAAACCAGACGACATGAACCACGGATTGCAGACCTCAGCCCAAGATATGTTGCAGGGTAAGGTTGCAGGTGTTAATATCACCAATAGTGGTGGTGAGCCAGGTGCTGGTGCTACCATCCGTATTCGTGGCGGTTCGTCACTGAATGCCAGCAACAATCCTCTGATTGTGATTGACGGATTGGCAATGGACAGCTATGGTATTCAGGGTACTTCCAATCCGCTTTCTCTGGTGAACCCGAATGATATTGAGTCATTCACTGTACTGAAGGATGCTTCAGCTACTGCTATTTATGGTAGCCGTGCATCTAACGGTGTGATCATCATCACCACCAAGAAGGGACGCAAGGATACGAAACCTACCATTTCCTATAATGGTAATATTTCTATCAGTGCAGTCAAGAAAAAGGTGGACGTGATGAATGGTGAGGAATATCAGATATTTGCACGTGGTTTGGCTATGCGAACCAAGGGATATAGCATAGACCAATGGTTGGCAAGTACAGAATATGCTAACCTTGGTTACTATGATGCCGATGGAAATCATCTTTTTGCCAATACCGACTGGCAGGATGAGATTTACCGTACAGCAGTATCGACCGACCACAACATCACTGTCGCCGGTGGCTTCAAGAATATGCCGTATCGCGTCAGCTTGGGTTATACCAACCAGAGCGGTGTTGTAAAGACCAGTAACTATCAGCGTTATACTGCAAGCATTAATGTTTCACCTTCATTCCTCAAGGATCATCTGAACTTCAATATCAATTTGAAGGGTATGTATTCTAAAACGACATACGCCAATGCCGGTACAGCTATTGGCAGTGCCGTCTTCATGGATCCTACGAAGCCTGTTTACGATGCAAATAAAGATAATGGCTTTGGTGGTTATTGGCAGTATGGAAGTACTGCCGACTGGAGCGACACCAAGTGGAATACCAATATCAATACTTACGCAACAGGCAACCCTGTAGCAGCTTTGAACAACTATTCCAATAAGGGTAAGTCAAAGTCGTTGGTTGGAAACATCGAGGCAGACTATAAGATTCACGGTTTCGAGGATTTGCATCTGCACATGAATGCAGGTATGAATATCACTTCGGGTAAGAGTAATGTAGATCAGTCGCCCTATTCCTATGCATCGGGCACCTATTACTATGGTAACTATGGCTGGAATAAGCAGGATACCTACAACCTTTCTCTCAGCCTTTATGCACAGTACATGAAGGACGTGGCTGATATTCACCACTTTGATATCATGGCAGGTTACGAGTGGCAGCATTTCCACATCAAGACCGACTATTTCTATGCAGGTGTTTATCCTTCTACCTCTACTAAGGTTGATGATGAAGGTAAAGCTTTGGCAGGTACCTACTATCAGCCTTCTGAGAACACACTCTACAAGAGTGAGAACTATCTGGTATCATTCTTCGGACGTTTCAACTACTCGCTGATGGATCGTTACATGTTGACCTTCACACTGCGTGATGATGGTTCTTCACGTTTCCATAAGGACAAGCGTTGGGGCGTATTCCCATCACTGGCTTTGGCTTGGAAAATCAACGAGGAGCCATTCATGAAAAACGTTAACTGGCTCTCAGACTTCAAACTTCGTCTTGGTTGGGGTATCACCGGTCAGCAAGAGGGTATTGGCGACTATACTTATATCCCCACCTACACTCCAAACTCACAGGGCGCATACTATATGTTGTTTGGAGATGGACGTACCTATCGTCCCGATGCCTTCAACCCCAACTTGACTTGGGAGAAGACAACAACTTGGAATGCCGGTTTGGACTTCGGTTTCATGAACGACCGTTTGACCTTCAACCTCGACTTCTATCATCGTAAGACAAAGGATCTGATCAATACCGTTGTGGTTCCTGTAGGTACCAACTTCTCTAATAAGGTGACCAGCAATATCGGTTCACTGCATAACACTGGTTTCGAGTTGGCAGCTAACTGGCGCGCCATCCAGACTAAAGACTGGAACTGGACCGTTGGTTACAACTTCACTTGGAACAAGAACAAGATTGACGAACTGGTAGCCAGCTCAGGCGAAGACTATAAGATTCTGCACGGCGGACTGGCTATTGGTGACTCAGGTTCTGATGGTATCAAGGCATGGCATGTAGGTAATGCTGTTGAGGCTTTCTACGTTTACCAGCAGGTTTACGATATGTATGGACAGCCTATTGCCGGTCAGTTTGTAGATCGCAATGGTGATGGTATTGTGAATGCCTCCGACCGTTACTTCTATAAGAAGAGCACTCCTGACGTAACCATGGGCTTCACTTCTAAACTGGTTTGGAAGAAATGGGATCTCGGCTTCTCTCTCCGTGCCAGCATCAACAACTATGTTTACAATGGCTTGGAGGCAGGTAACTCTAACATGTCTTTGAATCAGGTATTCTTAGGTAATGCCTGGCACAATGTCTTAGCTATTGCACGCCCCAAGGATTGGCAGTCGGCTGAGGTACGTGGAGCACTGAGCGACTACTACATTCAGAATGCTTCTTTCTTGAAGTGCGATAACATCACGATAGGTTACTCTTTCGATACCCTGTTTGGTCTGAAGGCGAGCGGACGTGTTTACGCAACGGCTCAGAATGTGTTTACAATCACTAAGTATAAGGGCCTTGATCCTGAAATCGACGGTGGCTATGATGGCAGCATCTACCCACGTCCTTTCGTAGGTATCCTTGGTGTGAATCTGAATTTCTAAACCTAAAACAAGGAAAAGATTATGAAATTGAATAGTATAAAATCATTGATGCCTGCCATCGTATTGGCACTCTCAATGGGATTTGTATCATGTACCAAGGATTTGGATGTAAACAACATCAATCCTAAGCAGACCAGTACGCTCGACACTGATGCTCTGCTGAATAAAATTTATTCGAGCTTCGTGCTGACTGGTCAGCAAGGACCTGACGGTAATAAGGATATTGCCGACCTCGATGAAGGCCGTTCCGACTTGTTCCGTAAGAGTTGGGAGATGAACGAGTTCCCATCTGAGGAGGCTTCTTGGCAGTGGGACGATACCGGTCTGCCTGAACTGCTTAGCAAGACATGGGGTGCTGACAATGCCAGCTCCGTTGGTCTTTACTATCGCCTGTTCTTCTCTATTACATTGTGTAACTCCTATCTTGACAATGTTCCTGAAGATGGTACAGCCGACGTGCTGCAAAAGCGTTCAGAAGTTCGTTTCATCCGTGCCCTGCTCTACTATTACGTCATGGATCTCTATGCCAATGCTGCCTTTGTTGAGCATGTCAGTCTGGAGCCAGGTGAGCGTTATACGCGTGACCAGTACTTCAAGTATATTGAAAGCGAGTTGCTCGCTATTGAGGGTAGCTTAGCTGCTCCTGGAACAAATGACTATGGTCGTGTTGACCAGGTTGCTGATTGGCTGTTACTCTCACGCCTTTATCTGAATGCTGAAGTTTATACAGGCACTGCTCGTTGGCAGGATGCTAAGACTTATGCTGAAAAGGTCATTAATAATGGTTACTATCATCTGAATACTCAGGGCGCTACCAGTCCTACTGGCGAGAAGTTCTCTGCTTACCAGATGTTGTTCTTGGCTGATAACGACACCAACGGTGCTCAGTATGAGGCTATCTTCCCCATCCTGCACGATGGTATCCTGACACAGAGTCATGGTTCTATGAACTTCCTCGTATTGGCAAGCTATGCTAAGCGTGATAACAGCGATATGGATGTGGTTCTGCCTTCTGGTACTGATGTGTCTTGGGGTAAGTGTATGGCTATCACGGGTAAGGTGGTTGACGTGTTCTTCGGTGAGGGCGTGAATGCTCCTGAAAAGACAACCGCTGCTACCGATATAACCAGTGCAGCCGGTGATGACCGTGCCTTGTTCTACACCACTAAGTTCACACGTAACATTGAGGACCGTTCTGACGAGTCAAACGGTTATGGCTGTGTGAAGTTCCGTAACGTACGTTCCGACGGCAAACCAGCCAGTGCTATTGCCAAGGTTGATACTGACCTGCCTCTGATGCGTATCGCCGAGGCTTATCTGACCTTTGCCGAGGCTGAGACCCGCCTGAATGGTAGTACTACAGCAGCAGCTGAAAAGATTAACGAGTTGCATAAGCGTGCCAATGCTGCTACCAAGACCAACTATACCCTCGAAGATATACAGAAGGAGTGGGTAAAGGAGTTCTGGTTCGAAGGTCGTGCCCGTGTTGACCAGGTTCGTTTCGGTACATATAATGTTCCTGCTTACCGTTACATCTATCCTATTCCTCTCAATGACCTGCTCAACAATCCTAACCTTGTTCAGAATCCAGGTTATTAATGAATGGACTTTCAAAACATCAAATAGATTAAGAATATGAAAAAGATATATAAAAGTCTGCTCCTGGCAATGGTAGCCTGCTTGCCGTTCCTCACTTCTTGTAAGGACGACCATGGTAGCAATCCTACCTTGAGGATTCCTGCTTCTTTTGAGCTCAATATGCCAGCCTTTGCAGTTAATAATGTATATGATCTGCCAGCTGCCGAGACGTTGAATTTGACAACCTCGCAGCCTGATTATGGTGATATTCCTTTGGCAGTAACCTACGCTCCTCAGATTTCTCTTGACGGAAGTGCATGGGAGGAATTGGCTACTACCTTTACCTCTACTGACATTCAGCTTTCTACAGCTTTGCTGAATTCCAAGATTCTGGAACTTTATCGTGCCGCACACGAGGATGCTGACCCAGAGGGCGTTCTTCCTTTGAACATTCGCCTTCGTGCTTATCTGGCTGATTCTGATATCAAGAATTTCGGACAGGTGTATTCGAATGCCATTACGGTGAATGTGCTGAGTTACGATATTCCTTCAGATGTCACACTGCCTGAGCAGATTGTGGTTTGCGGTAATTCTATTGCTGATGCATGGAAGACTTGGAAACCTTGTGCACCAGTCTATGGTCGTGAGGGTAAGTTCTACACCATGATTTATAACAATGCCGACGGATTCAAGTGGGGCTTCAAGGAGAACGACTGGTTCGGTTATGACCTCATCAATGAAATCGACAATCAGGTTGATGGATTGGAGATTACCGCTGCCAGCGATGGTAACATCGTATTCAGTAAGGCAGGTTGGTATGTACTCGAATTTATCTGCAAGATTGTAGGTCCTGAGGTTCAGACGAAACTGGTTGTGGCTCCAGGTGCTGCAGGTGTTATAGGTGCAACTGTTGACAATGGTAGTTGGAGTGGTGTAGCGATGACAGCACCAGCCTCCAAGGATGGTAACTGGACCTTCAGTGATTTCACTGGCACAGGTGAGCTGCGTGCTTATATTACTGTTCCTGGTGAAGACTGGTGGCGCACAGAGTTCACACTTTATCAAGGTGAGCTATATTGGCGTACAGTAGATATTCCACAAAACTGGGCAGCGAATGTAGGTCCTGAGTATTCTGTAGAGGTTTCATCCGGTAAGACACTGAAGATTAACTTCGATACGAATACAGGTTCTGTAGAGTAAAAACAACAAATAAATAATGAATCGTATGAAGAAACATATATTATTAGGTGGAATGCTGCTCTGTGCAGCAGCATTCACCTCTTGTAACGAGGATTTCAAGGACTGGGCAAGTCCCCAGTCGCATGCGCCGGAGGATGCTGCTTCCGCATACTCCATCAGTGTTGTTGCAGGTGGAGATGCTGAACTCGTCATGGATAATGCCAAGGATATGGTTGAGATACTTCAGGTGGCATCTGTTCCTGAGGAAATGAAAACTTTCAATCTGAAATCTGTCACTGTCAATGGTGTATCCCTTCCTTATGTAGTTGAGGGCGGCTACGTCTATATGAAGGCTGCTCAGCTCGACTCTTTGGCTGAGGCTCAGACACTGGACCGTTCCAACACGCCTCATCAGCTGACCGTTGCTTCTGAGTGGTCAGGCATTTTGACTTCTGGCGAAGCTGTTCCTGTGTCTGTTGAGACACCGATTACGGTTACTCCCAGTGCCAAGGTTCCTGCCATCGATAAAAACGGCTATGCTATGTTAGGCGACTGGCAGGGTTGGGACAACTCCAATCCTACATGGATGGAAGAGGTAGAGCCAGGTGTCTATCAGGCTGTTGTTACCACTACGAAAGATGGTGACAGCTGGTTTAAGTTCTATAACGGAACTCCTTTCAAGGAGAATGCTGCACCAGATTGGGGCGTTCTCGATGCCAATGCCTTTGGCAGCCCTATCAATGGCGACAATACGACTCCCAATCTGCTTGTATGGGTTGACGACCCACGTTATGAGAAACTGGAAACTCCTGTTATCACAGGTGCTGGCGATTGGCTGGTAACACTTGACATGAACAAGTTCTGCTACAAGTTCGAACCTAAAGAGACCAGATACTACATTGTTGGTAATCCTCAAGGATGGAGCACAGATAACAAGACTTGTCTGTTCTATGCCTTAGGTGGCAATAAGTTCACCTATACTACCAAGTGGACGAACCAGTGGGATCTCAAGATATGGTCACAGGAACACTTTGGCGACTGGAATGCAGCTTATGGTGGACAGAACGGTTCTACGGCAGCCACGGGCAGCCTTATCTTCGGTGGCGATGCTGACGGTTGTGGTGCTATCGGTCCTAATGAAGCTGGTGGTTGGTACACCTTCACCTTCGATATGGGTTCTAAGACCTACGAGTGGCAGGCTATTGCTGAACCGACAACAGAATATAAGGCTATCTCTGTTATCGGCGGTTTCAACGGTTGGAGCGACGAAGGCGAGATTGAGCTGGAACAGCTGGAGAAAGCACCTCATAACTGGTATGCACGTGCTACGCTGGATGCTGATACTGAGTTGAAGTTCCGTGCTAACCATAGTTGGGACGTCAACTGGGGTAGTGATAAGAGCGCTGCCATCAGCGAGGATAAGTACTATGTAGCTTCTGGCGGTGACAACATCATCGTTCCCGCAGGTACTTATGACTTCTATCTGAACGATATCACAGGCAACTGGTGTATTGCCATGGTAGTAGAGTAACATCCTGAAATAACTATTATCAGGCGGACAGGCATTAACCTGCTCCGCCTGATTTCGTTTTAGAAAAGCTGAAAGCATAGCTTGCTCATGTTTCTCCGTTATACAAAAAATAAAAGCCCCCACACCCTACACCCTCGCGCAAGGATTGAACTTGAATTTGCGTATAGGCGAATAATCGTTTGCGCCTACGCGCACAATGATTTGCGCTAACGCAAACAGTCGTCGGAACGGCATCTGCTCCCTGCGCGTACGGCATCTGTTCCTTGCCCGAATGCTTTCTATCCCCTGTAAAGTCCTATTCGGATCAGCGATAGAAGGTATTCGGATGAGTCATAGGAACTATCTCAACCGCCGTTAGGATGCCCCAACCCACTAAAAACGTGCCTGATTTTTATCCTCATTGTTTGGTGAATACAAATATTATGCGTATATTTGCAATATGAAGACAATATACTATTTATTATGGACCGTTTTGTTCATGCCATTGACTGCATGGGCTCAACAACGTTATTTGGGTGGTGATATTTCAATGCTGCCGTCGTATGAGAAGGCAGGAACAGTGTATCGTGATTCAACGGGCAAGAAGGTGAAACCGCTGAAGTTTTTGAAGAAACAAGGATGGAACGCCATTCGTGTGCGCCTGTTTGTTGACCCCAAGAATGCTCCGGAGCAGCATCAGGGAGAGGGTGTGTGCCAGGACTTGGACTATGTCATCCGACTTTCGAAGCAGGTTAAGAAGGCTGGCTTCGATTTGATGCTCGACTTCCATTATAGTGATACGTGGGCTGACCCAGCTAAGCAGTTTATGCCTAAGCGTTGGGCTGATGCAGCCCCTGCGGCTTTGCCCGATTCCGTCTATCAGTACACGCGTCGTTGCCTGCAACGGATGGTGGCTGAAGGGTGTACGCCTGATATGATACAGGTGGGCAACGAGATTACAAATGGTATGATGTGGCCTGTGGGACGTGTTGACCCTTCGAAGGAGGACAATTTCGATGTCCTTTCGAGATTGATTAGCAGTGGTGCGCGCGCCTGTCGTGAGGTGTGTCCCAAGGTGCGCTTGATAGTTCATACGGAGAAGGCCGGTGTATGGTCAGTTACCAAGAATTACTACGAACAGATGCGGCGCTATCAGGTGGATTATGACATTATCGGCTTGTCCTACTATCCCATGTGGCACGACCGTCTGCCCGTGCTCCGCAACACCCTCGATTCGCTGGCGATATTGTTTCCAGAGAAGGAAGTCATGATCGTAGAGACGGCAGCCTATTATTCCCATGAGAATGACAAATGGGCAAAAGGTCCCGATCAGTATAGTGAGTTCTATCCCATCACGAAGGAAGGACAGCGCCAGTTCACTCAGGAGCTGATGGCAGAATTGCGTCGCCATCAGAATGTGACAGGAGTCTTCTGGTGGTTTCCTGAGGAGAACGAGAGTGGTCGGCAGATTACCAACTATTGGGTGAACCGTGGCCTTTTTGACAATCGCACAGGCCGTGCCCTTCCTGCATTTTATGAATTTAAGTAGTCAGTCATGATTTTAGCCACTACTTGACTTGGCTCGAGACCCCCTATTTTGTTACCACCAGAGTATAGTGGTGCTGACACCGGCAATATGCCGGACAGATGCATGAGCGGTGCAATCGGTTGCATTCGTTAGGGCGTCAGTTTTAGTTGTTGAGAATAAGAACGTTAGGGAAAAAGTTCTAATTTTGCAGTCAAAAGAACTAAAACCTCTAAACGCTTATGAAGAAGATTTTTACCTCACTTTTATTGTTTGTTGCTTCGCTGACGCTCTCTGCACAGGGCTGGCCGGCTAATTATGATGGCGTAATGCTGCAAGGATTCTATTGGGATTCTTATTCGGATACGAAATGGACGAACTTGGAATCGCAGGCCGATGAACTCTCGCAATATTTTAATCTGATATGGGTGCCCCAAAGTGGTTATTGTAATAGCCTTTCCAACCAAATGGGCTATTCTGACATCTGGTGGCTCGACCATAGGAGTGCTTTTGGAACTGAGGATGAATTGCGCTCAATGATTCAAACCTTCAAGAACAAGAAAGTAGGTATCATCGCTGATGTTGTCATTAACCATAAGAATGGCAATACTAACTGGTGTGATTTCCCCAATGAGTCCAAGAACGGATATACGCTGACATGGGATAATACAAATCTGTCGGGAATCTGTCAGGATGACGAGTGTAAGGACAATGGTTACAATCCTACAGGTGCTAAAGATACGGGTATCAACTTTGATGGTTGCCGTGACCTTGACCATACTAACGCTACAGTCCAGCAGAATATCAAAACATATCTCGACTTTCTGTTGAAAGACCTTAGTTATACTGGATTCCGTTATGATATGGTCGGTGGTTATGCACCGAAATATACGGGAATCTATAATACTTCCGCTAAGCCAGAATTCTCTGTTGGTGAGTATTGGATGGACGATGGAAAGGATGGACTTGTGAACTGGATTAATGGTACAAAGGTCGATGGGGTCATCCAAAGCGCTGCTTTCGACTTTACCATGAAATGGAATATCAACGATGCATTTTCAAATGGCGGTAATTGGAATAAACTCAACAATACTGCACTGTCTAATGATCCTGACTATGTGCGTTATGCCGTCACCTTTGTCGATAATCACGACACAGGACGTTCTGGTGCTCAACCTCTCTACGCTAATATTGAAGCTGCTAATGCCTTCATCCTCACTATGCCTGGAACACCTTGCGTGTGGTTGAAGCATTGGCTGGCATATAAAACAGCAATTAAGAAGCAAATCGTGGTTCGTAAGGCTGCAGGAGTGAACAATCAGTCTGAAATCTTGTCGCATGAGGCATCCGCTAATGGCTATGTGCTCACTGTGAAAGGTACGAAAGGTAATGTCCTGCTTGTATTGGGTTCTGAAACAGCTGCGACCACAGGTTATAAACTGGCAGTAGAAGGTACTAACTATAAGATGTATGTTAGCAATAGCGTGGACATCTCTGCTCTTGATGATATTCAAGAAGATACATTTACGGCTCCTGACTGCTGTCAGGTGGGTGATGGTGAGATATGTGCTTTCTTCGAGGCTCCAACCAGCTACACCGCTGTCAAGTGCTATGCATGGAACGGCTCCACTGAATATGCTGGTGGATGGCCAGGACAGGCATGTACAAAGGTCGGTACCGTCAATGGCAATAATGTTTGGAAATGGACCTATTCAGGTACGCTGACTACACTGCCTTCCAATATTATCTTCAATGGTACAGGCTTCGACCAAACAAGTGACCTTGACTTTAAGAATGGTGGTTATTATAGTGCATCGGGGGCTATTCAGGGTGTAGTTACTGCCATCAACGCCATTCGCCATACACCTGTAGTCGCCACTTCTCAAGCCTACGATATGCTGGGTCGCAAGGTAGAGCCTACGACGCTGCGCAAGGGTACTATCTACATCCAGAACGGAAAGAAGTACTTGAAGAATTAAGAAATACTTAATACCCTACAACATTCCAGAGGTCACGGATGCGGGCCTCTGGATTCCATTTTCTGTCAAATGTCCAAAGGGCATTGATGGTATGGAACGCAGGCTGGCCAGCAGCCTCCTGCAGATTATCGGCGAGCCAACCGCTATGACCGCCCTCGCGCTTGCAGGCGTAATAGTAGGCACGTAATCCCCAAGGACAGGGGTCGAGCACTTTGTCCTTATAGGCATAATGGATGTTCTCATCAAGGATATTCTTCGACAGCTGACAATGGATGAGGAAAAACTGCGAGTCGTGATGGTATCGGCCTAAGGTGGTGGGGCGCAGGGCATCAAATTTTGAATCGACAATAACCAGTTTCTTCGTGGGGTCACCTCGCCCGTCGTGCCACAGAATGGCATGCCCATCGCCCTCGAAACGGCAACGTGTGGCATAGCACCAGCCTCGTGGACAGAGGAAATCAACGCCCCGACAGCGCAGGTAGAGGTCGGCATGATAGTACATGCCCTGTCCTTCTGGAGCCCACAGCGATAGGGCATCGTTGCCGTCCGACCAGATGTTGCTGTTGATGATGATGGTGCGTGTGGCACGACCATATACGGCAAACTGGTGTTTGGTGGTTTTCTCCACCGTTGTACCGTAGTTGTTATAGATGGTCAGTCCGCTAATGACGCAGTCGTCAGCCCCCTCCAGCAGTTCTACTACTCCGTGTTTTACCTCGCGTCCGTTGTACTCCGTAATAATGGGTTTGCTACTCAACTCAGCCAGCTGGATAATGGTACTGTCACGATCTTCGCCTACCAATACGATATTGGGGCGGTCAATGACGACTTTCTGGTTGTATGTACCCTTGCGGATGAGAATCTTAAAAGGCTTGTCGGATTGTTGTGGAGCCCACTCAATAGCACATTGGATACATTCGCCGGGGGAGACAATTTTGTCAAAGGCTGCATAGTTGATTTCCGGTTGACGAAACATCTCGATGGTGCCGTTCTCATTGGCTCCTTTGGTCTCCAGACTAACAGGAACTTTATGCTCAGGATCATACTTGTCGGCCCATTGTTCATAGAGAGGGAAGAGTGTGGCAATGCGGTCTATAAACCACGCATAACCATTGCGACGCTCGTGCCCTATCTGTTCCAGTCGGCGACGAGGAATGCCATCCCTGTCGCATACAAAAGGCTCAGTGCGCTGCAAGTCGTAATAGCGTGCCCAAATGGGAGGAGCCGTTGAGTCTGCTTCGAGCCATGTCTCACTATCAGCTTTTGCCCATCCTCGCGTACGACGAATGCGCAAGCCTGTCAGTTTATATTTGTCAAACCACCGCATAGCTGCATGAACAGCGCGTTTTACCCGTTCGTCGGGACGAGGCAGGCTCATCAGCAGGCGTGTGATGCCGGCACTCTCGGACGAGGCAAATGATTCCAGTTCGAAAGCGCGGGCTGGGGCGGGCAGATAGTTGTCGCGATCGTGTTGCTGACACCAAACCGTCAACCCTTCATCATCGATAATCTGGGTAGCCAGAATGCAATCGATACCCTTATAAAAGGCTTTCTGCAAACGCTTTTTGAGTGCTTTGTCCACCAAGTCGCTATCATAAGGAGGACGTTCTTCTGCCACATTACGAATCATCTCCAGCGTGTTCACCATCGCATCATCATTGAAGGTGATGTGAATCTGATACCCCTGAGGGTTGGGCCAGAACTGGGGCCACCCGCCGTTCTCATACTGTCCGCTGAGCAGATAGTCAATACCCTTGCGGAAAGCGTCGCGGTAACGCTTATCGCCGGTGCCCTTATAGAGTCGGGCCAGGAAAGTTAACTGCATGTTGGTTGCCCCATTGTCAGTCGTAGAATCGTCAGTACGCAGTTTGTCATTCAGCACGGCTGAACGCTCTTCTTCACTTAACGGACGTGCCATGTCAATGTTCTTGGGCCATCCTCCTGTGGTGCGCTGGTAGAGTAAGACTTGTTCGCCAATGCGCTGGGCCTCTGCAGTCTGATAGAAAGCTGCGTCTTTGTTAGTCAGTCCGTTTGTTCGCTGGGCACTTGATGGCATCACCGTCAGAAGTGCCAATAATATAAATAAGGTACGCATAAGAAACCAAATATGTAAGAAAAATGTTTGAACGCTGCCGTAGTGATGGCACATCACCCGATAGCGCTCCTTTAGTGAAGCCCGATGATTTTGTGTGGTATTGCCTCCTTCCATGAAGTCGGCTAAAACAGTATTGGTATTGACAAGGGACAGATGTTGCTGTTCGGCACGTTTCATCACACGGATGCACCAATCGACATCTGCAGAATGACGATAATGCAGGTCGTATTCTTCCTGTTGTGCAATGTCGGTTCGCACGTAGAAAGACTGGTGGCACACCAACATACCCTGTCGGAACGAACGCCAAGTGAGCGTATGGGGAGGACGAAGGCGACGGAGGTGAAGAAATTGGCCTTCCTGGTCAACAATGGCAGTATCTCCGTAGATTACTGCGGCTAACTGGCTGTTGGCTGTTGCCTGTTGGTTGTTGGCTACAATTTCTAACGTCTTTTCGTCGTGTAGCGTATCGCCTGCATTGAGGAACACCAGATATTGCCCAGTGGCCCTGCGCAGTCCTTTGTTCATAGCATCGTATAGTCCGCTGTCAGGTTCTGACTGGATGATGACGGGATAGCGGCTCTCTTTCTGATAAGCTGAGGCAATGGCTACGGTGCGGTCTTTTGATACACCGTCTATGATCAGGTGCTCAATATCCTGATGCGTCTGCCGGCTCACGCTGTCGAGGGTTCGCTGCAACACAGAGGCTGCATTATATGTTACTGTGATGATGGATATTTTCATAGACATCTATATATTTCTTGGCAACTGCCTGTTGTGAGTAGTTGCGTGTCACTTTCCTCAAACATGCCTTACTGACAGCCTCATGGTCAGCCTCAAAGAGAACCCAGTGAATGCCACGTGCCAAATCAGCTGCATCACGATAAGCAGCCACGTAACCATTCTCCAAATGATCTATTTCCTCGGGTATGCCACCGATTTGAAAACCAATGCTGGGAATACCGCAAGCCATAGCCTCCATGATGGTGTTAGGAAGGTTTTCAGAGAGAGAAGGCAGTACAAACACATTGGCAGCATTATAGACTCTTACGATGTGCTGTTCATTGGTGATATAGCCTAAAGGATAACTCTTGAAAGGAAGTTGACTGGTGACTTCCTCAGCATGCCCGCCTAATACTACTACCGATGTCTCGTCCTTCATCTCAGGATACTGACTGGCCAGTAACTGACAGGCTTCGGTGAGATATTGCATTCCTTTATAAGGATTAGTGGCGCGTTGTGATACGAAGAGAATCAGTTGTCCTTCCGTGGGGAGCCCTAATTCCTGGCGTGCCTGTTTCCGGTCCAGTGGATGATAGACATGTGTGTCAATGGGGTTGGGAATACTGAAAACGGGAAGGGAACGAAGCAGTGCGCTCTTTCTTGCCTCACCAGCCAACCATTCGCTACAGGCAACCATACTCACCCGTTGTCCGTCGAGCATCTGGAACTTCTTGCGCCAGATTTTGCTGGCAAGGTCGTTTGCAGACCCACCGCCAGGCAATAGCCGGCACTGGCAACAAGCTTTCTCAAATTGGCGACAATCGAGCGTCAGGTGACAGATAGCCGTGGCGGGCCAGATGTCGTGCATGGTCCATACTACTCTTTTGCCGCTTTGCAGTATTTTGCGAATATCCTTGAGTGACAGCATGCCTTGATTAATCCAATGCAAGTGGATGACGTTGGCCTCACGGAACTCTGGTAGTGAAGTGATATCCGTACCGGCATTGGCGATGTCAATGTCGAACAAGTGCTGCCGACGCAGTCTCAGGTGCATCCATATGCAGAAACGTTCCCATAGGAAATTCCAGTTTTGTCGCCATGAGGGGGGAAGTCCCACAACAGTCAGTTTCTGGGTTTCCTTGTCACGAACCAGCATTTTGGCCTTAACACCATTATTATTTAATGCGTCTAACAGACGTTGTGCAGCTACAGCAGCACCTCCCGTTCTTTCACTTGTATTGACTATCAGTACTCGCATATTGCAAAGGTACGAATAAGAGAAGAGAAAACCATGCTTTTTGTCTCTTTTTTCATTGTTTGCGCACACAATCCGTTGATTTAGGTCAAGAATGATGCATTTTTAGCGAATAAATGCTCAAAAAGTATTGTGGGTTTAGAAAATCGTCGTACCTTTGCATCGTCAAAAGGAACAAGCGGTTCCGATAAGACATTCGGTTAATAGATTGTTTTAGGTTAGTAGTAATATTT
>OCTX012060306.1_pt1 | contig 36388 bp, 38 predicted proteins | sample 1539691 | NCBI WGS metagenome assembly OCTX01 (sample SAMN02144231, study PRJEB22623) | gut metagenome | biome: sheep rumen | host: Ovis aries | place: New Zealand
GCAGAAAGAGAAGCCCGAGGAGATCAAGCAGAACATCTACCGCAAGACTGCCATCCACCGCTTCGCCAGCATATCCGAAATCGTGGACGCTTTCCGCTTCTGCATAGACAACCCCTTCGTCAACGGAAGCCTCATCGAAGTGAACGGCGGGTACTGCTATAAGTAATGATAAAGTTGAAAGTTTAAGGTTTAAAGTTGAAAGAGCCATGCAGAAGGAGGTGATTGGAAAGTTACAAGACGCACCACGGCGCGTCTCTACTACCAGGCACATCTAAGAGTCAGAGGCGCGGGTGCTTCAGAATGCAGATTAATCCGCTACTACACGTCTCCACATTCAAATAACAAACAGAAACATGTCATACGATTACCTTATCGTTGGCTCCGGTCTTTTTGGAGCCACCTTTGCCTACCGGGCACACCGCGCCGGCAAGCGTTGCCTCGTCATCGACAAGCGCGCCCATCTGGGCGGCAACGTCTATTGCGAGAACGTGGAGGGCATCAACGTGCATAAGTACGGTGCCCACATCTTCCATACCTCCAACAAGGAAGTATGGGACTTCGTGAACTCCATAGTTCCCTTCAACCGCTATACCAACTGTCCGGTAGCCAACTATCAAGGCCGTCTCTACAACCTGCCGTTCAACATGAACACGTTCTACCAGATGTGGGGCGTGACCACGCCGGCGGAGGCCCAGGCAAAAATCGACGAGCAGCGTCAGGAGGCACTTGAAAACATGCAGAAAGAAGGTGTCGCAGAGCCCCGCAACCTGGAGGAACAGGCCCTCCTGCTCATCGGCCGCGACATCTATGAGCGGCTCATCAAAGGATATACCGAGAAACAATGGGGACGTAAATGCACAGACCTTCCTGCATTTATCATCAAGCGGCTGCCCGTTCGCTTAGTCTATGACAACAATTATTTCAACGACTCATACCAGGGCATTCCCGTCGGAGGCTACAACCGCCTGATTGACGGTCTGCTCGAGAGTATCGAGACCCTCACCGACACAGACTTCTTCTCCGACCGCAGCCATTGGGAAAGCGTCGCCCAGAAGATAGTCTTCACCGGCCCGATTGACGAGTTCTACGGCTTCCGCTTCGGCAAGCTCAACTACCGCACCGTGCGCTTCGAGCAGGAACTGCTCGACACCCCCAACTACCAGGGCAATGCCGTCATCAACTATACAGAGGCATCCATCCCCTACACCCGCATCATCGAGCACAAGCACTTCGAGATGTTCGGACAGGCCGTCTATGACTGTCCCAAGACAGTCATCTCCCGTGAGTATTCCACTGAGTGGACCGAAGGCATGGAGCCTTACTATCCAGTAAACGATGACCGCAACAACCAGCTGGCCGAACAATACCGCACCTTGGCTACCCAGGAGAAGAACGTCGTTTTCGGCGGCCGCCTCGCCGAATACAAGTACTACGACATGGCCCCCGTCATCGAGCGTGTACTTCAGATGCCAATAGAATGACCATGTAGAGACGCGCCGTGGTGCGTCTTGTGACTTTTCCCATTCAGCAAATCACATATTTGTAGTAAGTATCTGATTCATACAACAAATTACTAAAATATCTCCCCAAAACAGAAAACATCTTTCATGGATAACAAAATAACCGTAACCTCCCCCTTGCTTCCAGACTTGGACGAGTTCAACACAATGCTCCAGCAGATCTGGGACAGCAAGTGGATTACGAACAATAACAGTTTCTACAAGCAATTGGAAACAACTTTATCCGAAAGTCTACCTGGATGATTTTTTCAACTGAAAAAAGATCCTTTTCCAATTATATTTCTGCAGAAGACTACCAACACCTTACTGACATCCATTTAATCATGGAATCTATTTGGATTCTAATTGAATATATGTGTATTAGTAAATTGCTTAGAAAATATAACAGACAGACACAGAATTAAGATATACGACGTAGATAGAATAGTTGAAGGGGATTATGTTATAAAGGGTGAAACTGTTAGATCGTAAATCGTGATATCAAAAATGAAAGGAAATGTTTATATAGGTTACAGCGTTGACCCAATAATTAGATACAAAGCCACTTCTGGTGGTGTTGGCTCGTCTATTGTCAAGTATTTTTTTGAACAAAAACTAATAGATTATGCCCTATCATTTAAATTTAACCAAGAAGATTTAAAGTATTACCCTTGTTTGGTGACTTCTTTCCATGATTATAACATAAGCGGTTCAATTTATCAAGAGTTTGACATGGTGAATTTTTATCGTCAAAAACTCTCTGAATCCGTCTCTGGTAAAAGAATTGTTTTGTTCACACTACCTTGTCATACCCCTTTGGTTAAGTCTCTTGCCAAGAAATATGACATAAACGTTTTCATTATAGGTCTTACATGCTCATCCCAGCAAGACTATAAAGCGACTGAATACCTTTTTAAAAGAATCAACATTAACACTAAAAATATATCCTTTTACCAGTATCGAGGTAATGGATGGCCAAGTGGCATCCAGATATCATTAAAAAACTCGGATAAAAAATATGTTCCCAATAATGGTTCTATTTGGACCAAAATTTTTCATTCAAGATTGTTTATCCAGAAACGATGCTTTAAATGTCAAGACACGTTAAATCGAAATAGCGATATCGTATTAGCAGATCCATGGCTTAAAGAACACACTTCTTCAGAGAAAATTGGAAAAACGTTGTTTTCCGCATACACAACCAAAGGGTTGAGAATTGTTAAAGACTGCCTAAGACTAAATTATCTTTCTGCAGATATAATTGAAGATGAAAAACTGATTATGTCTCAGAAATCAACAATAGAAAGAAAACTATCTTATAAGAAGAATCCAAAATATCGAAATTTTCTTATTTACCTAGTAAACAATGGTATATATAGATTTTTAGTTTTGCATTCAAAATTTTTTTTTGATGCACACATAAAATTAAGGACATGGATAGAGAAAAGGATGAGATAACTATCATACAAAATTATCATGAACATTCTAATAATTAATCAACCTCCCTTTAACCGAGGGGACGAATCTGCACACAAAGCTTTATTGAGAACTCTAATTCAGCGACTGCCGTCTGCGAACATAAGGGTTTTTTATGAAGAAGAAAATACAGAAAGTATGCGTCAATATGCAGTGCATAATGAACGTATCTCTTACATTAAAATTCCAAGACATTATCTAAAATCGCAATTATTAGTAACCAAGGGTTTATTTAAGAACCGTAGATGGCTATGGAAATTACATCCATTCTTCCGAACCTATCATTATATATATAATTGGGCAGATATTGTCGTATGTGCTCCAGGGGGAATCTGTATGGGCGGATTCCAAAGTTGGTATCATCTGTTTTTTCTGCTTCTGACCAAGTTCTATAAAAAACCATTAGCATATTATGGACGTTCATTTGGACCTTTCCCCATTGAGACAGAAAGTAACAGGCTTTTTAAAAAGTTAAGTTTGGAGATGCTTAATTATTTCTCTTTCCTGTCCATTCGTGATCATAAAACGGAACTTCTAGCGGAAGAGTTAAATATTCCATATATTTCAACTGTAGATACTGCCTTTTTAGATTTGCCAGAAGTAGAAATACCTTATGAGCTAAAGTCTTTAATTGGAGAGAAACCATATGTAGTCTTTGTACCAAACTATCTACTATGGCATTATGCATACAAGGGGAAGGTAAGCCATGAACAGATTATGACTTTTTATTCAAAAGTAATAGATGAACTTATAGCAGCCCATCCATGCTGCAACATTGTTATGTTACCTCAACTTTTTTGTGGTCGTGAGTATGCACTTTCAGATATCGATTTCTTCCGCGATCTAGCGCAAATGAAAAACGACGACAGGATTATTGTAATACCCGATTGTTATAGCAGTGATATCCAACAAACAATAATTCATGGAGCAAATGTTCTATTAGGCTCTCGCTATCATTCAATAGTATTTGCAATAAATCAAAATGTTCCATTTATTGCTTTGAGTTATGAGCATAAAATAGTTGGCCTGCTTGAAACTCTTGGCAAACAGGATTGCTGTGTAGATATAACCAACACGTTTTTAAATGATGATATAGAGAATACCACTATCAAAGAAATCAGGCAATTGCTTCGAATAATAGGCAAAGACACTGAAGCACAACAAAAGGCAAAAACAATTGCCCATCAATGCATGGATAGTTTTATTTCAAACATGTGTAAGCAATAATACAATGAAAGATAATCTTATGAACTGAGGTAGACTCAACAATACTTGACTTTTATTTCAACTATTTACTTCAACTATTTAAACGACTGGCTATTCCATTTTATGTGATAGTCGTGATATTAAGAATATGAGATATAGTATTGCTATTCCTGCATACAAATCAAAGTTTTTGCAAGAATGTATTTCAAGTGTCTTATCACAAAGTTATGGAGATTTCGAATTAATCATAGTGAATGATGCCTCGCCAGAAAGAATAGATGAAATAGTATCAAGTTTTAAAGACCAAAGAATCAAGTATTATATTAATAAAGAAAACTGTGGTGCTGTCAATCTTGTTGACAACTGGAACAAATGTCTTCAATATGCGAGTGGAGACTTCTTTATATGCATGGGAGATGATGACAAATTATTACCGAACTGTTTAGAAGAATACAACAAGTTAATAAATGAATATCCAAATTTAAATATATTTCACGGTTGGACAGAAATAATTAATGAGGATTCAGAAATAATTACAATGCAAGAACCGCGTCCTCTTAAAGAATGTGTGTATTCGATGATGTGGAATAGATGGAAGTATCGAAATCAGTATATCGGTGATTTTTTATTTAGAACTGATGCACTCAAAAGCGCAGGTGGCTTTTACAAGATTCCATTAGCATGGGGAAGTGATGATATTACCACCTATATTATTGCAAAAGATAAAGGAATAGCAAATACTCAAACGCCAGTATTTCAATATCGTCGTAATAGTTATACAATTTCATCTGTGGGGAATTCAGAGTATAAATTAATTGCATTAAAAGAAGATTATATCTGGTCGAAGTTATTTTTAAACGATCCTCCTTCAGATATGATAAGTAAAGTTTATTGGGAAAATCTTCGCACAATGGCATATTCTAGATATCAAAGACGTAAGAGAAACACACTAGAAAAAGACATAATTAACGGAGGTTTTAAGAGATTAGCATTTTGGTTCAGAAAGAAAAAAAAACACGATATAAATAATATTTTGCTACTTAAATTATTGCTTTTCTATTTAAAAAATAAAACAAGAAATTATTTATAATCTTGACTCAATAAAAAAATATAGAATTAACACATATAATGCTCTAAATATATATAGTATTATGAGAATTCTATTTGTATGCACATACAATTCCATATATAAGAAAGACAACAACCCCTTCGTGAAATCATTAGCAGAAGGAATGAAGGCCAAGGGTTGTTATGTCGATTGTGATTTAGATAGATTCTGGAATGATTTTGAGAGTTTTGACATTATCTTTCTACAATGGCCAGAATCAATCTTTCAATGGAACAAAAAGAATATTGATTTAGTTCGACTTTCCAATCACTTCGATTTACTAAAAAAGAAAAAAATAAAAACTATAGTTACATGCCATAACCTTCATCCTCATAATAATGATGAATTAACTACAAAGTTATACAATTTAGTTTATTCGAAGACTGATGCAATTCATCATATGGGAACATATAGCTATGATGTTTTGAAGGAAAAATATCCAGAAACTTTTCATTTCATTGTTCCTCATCATGTTGCTGATGAGATGTGGAGCAGTAAAACGAATACTTCAGATATTAAGAGAAAACTTGGGATTCCATCCCAGAACATTGTTATATCTGCATTTGGCGAATTTAGAAATAAAGATGAAGTTGAATTATTTATGAATATGGCAAAAGATGTCGGAAGAAATGGTATTACATATCTGGCTCCAAGGATTCCGATAGGGAAATTATACAATGGAAGATGGATTAACAAATCAATTAATTTTATTTTCAAATATATAAGGTATAAACTTTTAGGGGTAAAATACGCCGGTTTTCTTTCTGATGAAGAACTTAACGAATGGCGGAGTGCCTCTGATATAGTTTTTATACAAAGAAAAGATATTCTTAATTCTGGTAATATTGCTTTAGCTTTTTCCGCAAAAAAAATTGTAATAGGACCAGATGTTGGCAATGTAGGAGAGATTTTAAAAGATAGTGATAATTACGTTTTTAATCCATGCGATAGAACATCGATTTATAGAGTGACCTTGAATGCAATAAATGATACAAAGCAAAACAGCGAACTTGGTGAAATGAATTATAAATATGCTATGAAGAATTGGAATTGTGCAAAAGTGTGCCAAGATATTATTTCAAATTTAGAAAGATTAATTTCAAGTTGAATTGATTATCTTCTATATTGTTTGGAACAATAGTATTAAATGAACAATTTTGCTCAATTATATATTAATTTAGATCGTAATTTCATTTACGATGTTATATGGAATGGCCGTAGCGATAAAACAGCAAATATTATTAATGACTACTATTTTAATCGTAATAAAAAAGATGTATATGACGTGGATTTTGTGATGGCATCTCATTGGCTTATTACGAGAAAGTGTTTAGAGATTGTTGGCGGTTTTTCCCCATCATTTTCTCATTATGGTGAAGACAATAATTATACCGACAGAGCACATTATTGGGGAATTAAAGTTGGGATAGTACCTTCTTCTCAAGCGATTCATGATAGAGGAGAACGAAAAATGGATAAAAACAAAGAGCTTTACTTACTTAATTACATTATTCCCTTAAGAATATCCAGTAATCCCAATTCACCTGTAAATGTAAAAAAAACAATAAAAAGACATATAAAAGATTACATTCTTCATAAAAATTCTTCTAAAAAAAAATATGCCATAAGATTATGGAAAGAACGGCGAACAATATAAAATAATTTACAAATATCATTGAGGCCACATGCTTTCTTAAAGTAAAACAATTCAATATTTTTATTGTTAATTGAACACTTTCTATTTTATACAGATGATTATTACTATAATTATATTTCTTTTTTCAGTGTGACTCATAATATATTATTTCATAACAATAATTTGAAGCATAGATGAAACAGGTAACAGCTATAATAACGACCCATAATAGAAAGGAGCTTTTAGAACGAGCCATAAAAAGTGTTCTTGCTCAGACATATTCAAATATAGAATTAATTGTTGTTGATGACGCATCAGATGATGGAACGGACGAATTATGCAGGTTTTATGAATTAACTTATATCTATATTCCCAAAAACAAAAAAAAAGGAACAAATTATGCCAGGAATCTGGGAATAAAGACAGCAAAGGGGGATTATGTCGCTTTTCTTGACGATGACGATTACTGGCTTCCAGAGAAGATAGAAAAACAAGTTAATTTGATTGAATCAAAAGACTGTGAACTGGTTTATTGCGGAATGAGGCATGAAATCATAAGCAACAATGACATCAGTTATCGAGATATATTTCCTAGTTCAAACAATCAAGGAGACATGCATAAAAGAATCTTGTGGACAATACCAACAACAACATCAAACATACTTGTAAAAAAAGATGCGTTGTATGCTATTGGTCTTTTTGATGAGAAACTAAATTATTGGCAAGAAACAGAATTAAACATACGTTTGGCACAACGTAAACCTTTTTATTTTGTTAATGAGATACTATGTGTTTACAGAATCAACATCAACGATCCTAATAGGATGACAAATAAATATCATGGGTGGATAAAATCCGTTAAATATATTCATAAAAAACATAAAAAGCTCTATAAGTCCCTTTCTTTTAAGGAAAAATACAAAGTTCACATACTTATTTCAGAGGATAAATGCAGAAGGCTTAAAAATGCAGGAATGAACACTAGAGAGTGGTTTTATAGAAAATACTTTAGAATAATTAAATATTTCTATTCCAAAGTGCTAAAATAATTAATTAAAGAAGGTCATATAATTAGTTACTCTACAATATCAGATGCGATACCAGTATTTGAAATCCATTTTTATCATGTTTCTCATTCTGACATTCTGCTCATTTCTTTTCTTAAGCTGCAGAACAGTGGATGATGACGATGACATATATACCATCATAAATGCCAGTATTACAGACACAGTTTATGTCGATAGCGTTATTCATGACACTTCATATATTGACTGTATTGTCCATGATACTGCTTATATAGATAGTGTTATTCATGATACATTATTTATTGATTCCATCGTGCGAGACACGATTATTAAGGACACGGTCATACACGATACAATTGTGGTTGATAGGGAACTATATCATAATCCTGTGATTGGCATTGCGGCACCAGATCCTACTATCATCCGTGCAAACGATGGTTATTTCTATTTATATGCCACATCTCGCAATGTATCTATTTTTAAATCTCAGAATTTAACTGATTGGATATATGTAGGTAGCGCATTTAATGAAGAGCAAAGACCAACGATTGTTGTTGATGCATATATTTGGGCCCCCGACATAAACTATATAGATGGAAAATACGTAATGTATTATTCCCAGTCAAATTGGGGCGGAAAGTGGAATAATGGGATTGGAATTGCGGTATCAGATGTACCTCAGGGACCATTTACCGATTTAGGTCCTTTGGTTACTACCAAAAATATTGGAGTATTAAACAGTATAGACCCTTTCTATATTGAGGATGATGGTCAGAAATACCTGTTTTGGGGAAGCCTGCATGGTATATATGGCATAAAACTTTCGGAAGATGGCCTTTCTATTATGCCTGGTGCTCAAAAATTCCAGGTTGCAGCCGATGGTATCGAGGGTTCTTATATCCACAAACATGGAGATTATTATTATCTATTTGCTTCCCATGGGAGATGCTGCGACGGTTTAAATAGTACATATAAAGTGGTTTACGGAAGATCGGACAAGATTGAAGGCCCATATTTGAGTAAAAGTGGTATTCCGATGTTATCAGGACAATATGACATGTTTTTAAAAGGAAATGATTATGTTGTTGGCCCAGGTCATAATTCGGAATTCATCATCGATGATGCGGGAAATGATTGGATAATTTATCATGGTTATTTGAGAAGTGACCCCGAGGCCGGAAGATTAGTATTTTTGGATCAAATTCATTGGAAAGATGGATGGCCTTTTATAGAAAACAACTCACCTTCACAATACAATTATTCGCCTATAATTCTTTATTGAAAATATATGGAGAAGTTTCTGACAATCGTCATCCCTACATACAATATGGAGAAATATCTCCATAAATGTCTATGTTCGCTTATTATTGAAGACAAGTCTTTGTTTGAAACACTGGATGTTCTCGTGGTGAATGATGGTAGTAAGGATTCCTCATCCCAAATAGGACATGAATATGAGAAAATATACCCAGGTGTATTCAGGGTAATAGACAAGGAAAATGGCAACTATGGATCATGTGTGAACAGAGGCGTGAAAGAAGCAAAAGGTAAATACATTAAGATACTGGATGCGGATGATTATTTCGATTCCGATGGGCTATCAAATTATCTTAAAGAATTATCTTCCATAGAAGCGGACATTATATTCTCTGATTTCGTGAAAGTTGACAATAAGGGTAATAAACGAATGTACTATAGCTACAGTAATTTTCCCAACAATACCGTTTTTCCATCTTCTATCATTCCTTTTAATATCAATATCTGGATGCATGCAGTGGCGTACAGAACTCAATTGCTTCATGATATTCATTATCATCAAACAGAAGGGATTTCATATACAGACCAGGAATGGATTTTCCTGCCATTCAATGCATGTAAGAATGCAAGCTATATAAATGTATGTCTCTATCATTATCAGGTAGGAAGGAATGGTCAGACTATGGATCCTAAGGTGTTTGCTAAAAATATCGGTCAGGAAGTTCAGGGAACTCTAAATATGATAAACAGTTGGAAAGGATTAAGGATGGAAGAACGCAATGCTCAGGAGTATTTGAAATATAGAATAATGACACGCTGCCGTGAAATTTATAAGAGTGCTTTCATTTATGGTGGTTATAAGCATTTCAACTTGATTCAATTTGAAAATAAGCTAAAATGTGAATCTGTGGAAATCTATGAGGAATGTAAAGACTTTGTGATTTGTGCTAATCGGTTTGCTCCCAAAATGCAATTAGTGAGAACATGGCGAGAAACCGGTGATATGAGAAGAATTCAACGGAGTTTCCAAATGATTCTGACAAAAGCAGTTCTCTTTGCAAAAAAACTATTACATAGTAATATCTTTCAATCAAGAAAAATGCTCCATCAAGAGGCTGTTTCCACAATAATAGAGCGATAGGTTCAGCTACAATCAGGTGACTTTGAACGTTTAACATGCAATTTGTTAAATATGAATATCTTCAACCGATGATATCATAAACTCATTTCTTGTTTATTCCCTTATATATTAAGTTAATAATCAACACTAAATGCTAAATCAAAATATTAAGATTCTTGTTGCTTGTCACAAGCCCGATGAAGTATATTCTGATGAGGTATATACTCCAATACACGTGGGACGGGCTATGTCCAAATACAAGGATGAAATGTCATATATGATTGGAGATGACACTGGTGACAACATCAGTAATTTGAATGCTCAGTATTGTGAGTTGACGGCTTTATATTGGGCATGGAAGAATCTGAAAGATGTGGATTATGTGGGGCTTTGTCATTATAGACGTTTCTTTGAGCATAAAATATCATTACAGAACTTGGGATCGATTATGAATGACTACGATATTATTCTTTCATGTCCTGATTATCGTACTCAACCGTTGGAATCGAAGCTTGCAAGGGAGGTGATGGCAGAGGATGAACTTATTTTTATGAGTACACTTCGCAAACTATATTCAGACTATTATCAGACCGCTATTGAATATCTTTATGGGTATAAGGATATTCGATTCAATATGTTTTTTTGTTGTAAAGATTTGATGGATAAATACTGTGAATGGTTATTTAGCATATTGTTTGAGTGTGACAAAATCATGAAAGAGCCTCCCTACACCAACAGTCGCCGCCGTATGGGCTATTTAGGAGAGTTCTTATTGCCTATATATTGTTTGCATAATAAGTTACGGATAAAATTCGAACATACAGTTAACCAGTTTGACGGAAAAAGAGAATATACAGGAAGTCGTATGAAATCTGTAATCGTGTCTTTCTTTTTTGGGCTCTTTGGAAAAAAGAAAACTCATTTTGAACCACAGAATGCATACGCAGTTATCAGAGGGCTGCAAGCTGATGGGATTAACATACAATTATAGCTATTCATTATTCAAAAATAATCTATCTGATTAAAATATGAACATAGCAGTCATCATTGCCGGTGGTTCCGGACAGCGCATGGGGCTTGACATTCCAAAACAGTTTATCAATGTCTATGACAAGCCAGTGTTAATCTATACACTTGAGGCATTTCAGCGTCATCCTATGATAGATGCGATTGAAGTTGTATGTATTGAGGGGTGGGATAATGTTGTATGGTCGTACGCCCGCCAGTTTGGCATAGACAAATTGAAATGGATTGTCAGAGGTGGAAATAGCGGTCAAGAGTCTATTCGTAATGGTGTCTACAATCTTGAGGGCAAAGCGACGGACAGCGACATCGTTGTTATTCATGATGGCATCCGCCCTTTGGTTGACTCATCCGTTCTTACCGATGTAATCTCAAAAGCGGAGATATATGGTAATGCCGTCACTTCCATGCCATATAACGAGCAGATATTCGTAGTGTCTGAAGACGATGAGAACACAACCACCCAGTTCATACCTCGTGAGACACTACGCCGGGTTGCAACACCCCAGGCATATCGTTTTGATCTGCTCGACGGTAAATATCATGAAGCTTTTGATAAAGAAATTGGTATTTATGGCTCGCATTATGCCAACACGATGATGGTGGAATTGGGCGTACGCCTTCATTTTGCAGCGGGAAGTGACAAAAACATCAAGTTGACGACCAAGGACGACTTGGAACTTTTTAAGGGATATCTCACCAAGCAGGCAAACCATCATTAGGAATCAATTGCTTTTAATGGACCATTGAAATATGACACTGAACAAGAGACACCCATTGTACCAGGAGGATTTACAGTACATCCTTCAGGTTAAAGACATCAACAGTCTGAGAGGGAAACGATTTCTGATTACTGGAGCCACCGGCATGGTGGGAGTGATGCTGATTGATGCTCTGATGACATTAGGTGGTGTGAAAGTATATGCTGTAGGAAGAAGTGAGGCCAAGGCCCGTCAACGTTTAGGTGAACATTTCGGACATCCAAACTTCTCTTTCCTATGCCATGATGTGACCAAGCCTTTTCCTGAGGATCTGGAAGTGGATTATATCATCCCAGCTGCCAGCAACACCCATCCCCTTGCTTATTCTAAATACCCCATCGAGACCATTATGGTAAATATCAAGGGAGCAGAGCAGGCACTGGAACTTGCTGAGCGTACTGGCGCTACATTAATATATACTTCCACCAACGAAGTGTATGGAGTTTGTACTGATGGGAAAGACTTCACCGAAGAAAGCAATGGTTTCCTGAACCTTTCCAATGCCCGTTCCTGCTACAACGAGTCAAAACGTGTCAGCGAGGCAATGTGCCAGTCATACGCAGAGGAACGAGGTGTGAAAGTGAAGATTGCTCGTCTTTGTCGTATATTCGGCCCCACGATGTTGGAAGAAGATACCAAGGCATCTTCACAATTTATCAAGAATGCCCTGAAAGAAGAGGATATCGTTTTAAAGAGTGAGGGAATGCAATTCTTTTCATATACATACGTTGCAGACGCTGTTGCAGGACTGATTTATGTTCTGCTGCATGGAGAGCAAAGGGTTGCCTACAATGTAAGCAGTGAGAAAACGAATGTCACCCTTAAGGATTTTGCACAAGTCTGTGCTGAGGCAAGTGGAAGAAAAGTTGTATTCGACTTGCCCTCGGAGCAGGAACAAAAAGGCTATAGTCTTGCTACTCGGGCGATACTCGACAACTCACGCATCAGAAGCATTGGATTTATACCAAAATATGAGTTGAAAGATGCTGTGAAGAGAACAATTAGTATTTTGAATTCATAATTACGAATTGAGAATGTTTAATCTAAATATATTCATCTCTGAGAACGTCACTTTCCGGCAGGAAAGCATGTTCGTACGCGACATAGAGCGGAACAGCGGGCAATAACACTATGTATGCATATACCATTACAAGTGATAGTTATAAATTATGTACATACAAATTTGATATTCCAGATGTTTTGAATAACGATACTCTTTTTCTTACGAAAGAAGATATTAAGGAAATGCATATATATAACACGATATACAAGGCAAAACAAGGTGCTGTCATAAAAAATGGATTCTTATACGTGACCAAAGGTATTCCCCAAAAGAATCCTTTAGAACTAACAATTATTAATCTTAATAATCACTCTTGGAAAGAATTTGATTTGTCCAAACATCATGTCAATTGGGAACCAGAGGGTTTATTTTTCTATAATGATGAATTATATTGTACTGCCAATTTCAACAATGGTGTATATAAGATTTGTTTAAGCTCTTATTAACAATACCATATATAAGTGGTAACTGAGAATAAACATTTTGATTTACAGAATAATTCACAAGATAGAATTAATTAAGATGGCTGACGATTTAAGAAAAAAAACAGCTAAAGGATTGTTATGGAATAGTATCCATCAATTTGGCATGCAGGGCGTGCAGTTTTGCCTCATGCTTGTAATGGCACGAATATTGACCCCTAGCGATTATGGAATATTAGGATTGTATTCTGTTTTTTTTGGTTTAGCAAGCATTTTCATTTATTGTGGATTTACAGAAGCACTTATCAGAAAACAAGACCGAACACAGACCGACATGTCAACAGTTTTCTTTTTCAATGTTGGAATGTCTGTAATATGTTACATCATAATATTTATAATTGCACCTTACGTTGCAGATTTTTATAAGATGCCGATTATTACGAGCTTAATGCGGGTGGCTGGATTAAGCGTTATATTTAATGCTCTTATGGCAATCCATGGAGCTATCATGAATTTTACACTTAATTTCAAAACACAAGCTAAAATATCTCTTACCCATTCATCCGTGGCTGGAATCGCAGGTCTTGTATTTGCACTTTGCGGTTTTGGCGTTTGGTCTTTAATTCTTCAAGGAATTGTGCAAAGTATATGTGGTATCATTTTGTTCTGGACACTATCTAAATGGCGTCCCACTTGGGAATTCTCCAAAAATAGTGTCAAGGAATTCTGGGCTTATGGATCTAAATTGATTGTCACAGGATTGATAAATACCATTTATAGCAATATATATCCTATAATTATTGGCAAGTCTTTTTCTGCAGCCACTTTAGGACATTATAGTCGTGCACATCACTGGGCTTCGTTTCCATCAACGAATCTCTCAAATATGTTGCAAACCGTTTCTTTTGCATCTTTAGTCAAAATACAAGATGACAACATCAGATTAGAGAGGGTTTATAGAAAAATGATAAGGACATCTGCCTTCATAATTATTCCAGCCATGGCTGGTTTAACTGCTATTGCCAAGCCTCTAATTTATGTTGTTATAGGTGAAAAGTGGGCACTTTGTGCCTCTATTTTGCAAGTTATTTGCTTTACTTACATGCTTGGCCCGATTCATAGTCTTAATCTTAACCTATTAAAAGTAAAGGGTAGAACTGACTTAACACTGCGAATCAGTATAGTACAAAAAATTTTAGCTATAATTGCATTAATTGTTGCACTTCCTCATGGTATCATTGCTATGTGTTATGCAGGAATTGTCACATCCTTCCTAATGCTGTTCATGAACACATACTATACGGGTAAATTCATCAATGTGGGTTTTTTGAAACAAATGAAAGATATAATGCCGTCATTCCTATTGTCCATGGCTATGATGGCTGTCGTATTTTTTATCCAATCCATTATTCCAATTATTTATTTAAAACTGATTGTTGGCATAATAACAGGAATAACATTCTATTATGCTTTTGCTTTTTTGTTTAAATTTGAAGAACTTAAAGATGCAAAGACAATTCTGCACGACATGACTCAACGTAAAAGGAATAAGAAATGAAAAAAAGAATATATTTATTTCTGGCAAAATTTTACAATTCTCACGTTAAGGAAAAGATAAAGAATTTTCTTAACTATTGCTGTTCCCTCGATTTTAAGACAAAGTCTAAAACCGAGTGGAATGTAAACTTCTTCCACCCCACATATATTATTGGTCATCAATATATAAGCGTAAATGGCAACATCCTGGCTCTACCCGGATTAAGAATAGAGTGTATCGATTATTATCACGGACAAACATTTAAGCCAAATCTTACTATAGGAAAAGGCGTTTCTTTTAATTATCGATGCCATATTAGTGTTATTAACGAAGTTACTATTGAAGACCATGTCATGTTTGGTAGCAATGTTTTAGTTACAGATTCATCTCACGGCATTATTGACAAATCTATCCTTATGATTCCCGTTTCTGAAAGGAAGTTGTTTTCAAAAGGATCTGTTAGGATATGCGAAAACGTTTGGTTAGGCGAAAACGTTTGTGTTATGCCAGGAGTAACAATTGGGCGCAATTCTATAATTGGAGCCGGTTCAATTGTAACAAAGAGCATTCCTGAGAATTGTTTAGCAGTAGGGAATCCTGCTAAGGTTATTAAATTTTTTGGTGACATTTAATGATATACAATCGTAGCTACATACGACTAATATAGTGCTATTATAGTTGACATTTTTTATTTTAAAAATATTCACAATAATTTGACAAAAGATTATTTATGAAAGTTTTAGTGACAGGAGCCAATGGTTATATAGGAAGACATCTTATAGATGAGCTGGTCAACCAAGGGAACAATGTCATTGCATGCGACATTTGCTTAGACGCTATCAGAAAAGATGTACAAGATGTACAAAAAGTAATACTTAATATTTTTGAAGACGAAAACGACATTTATACCAAATTAGGTTGTCCTGATGTTTGTATCCATTTAGCCTGGCGAGATGGATTTGTCCATAATTCCGATAAGCATATTGGGGATTTGTCTTCACATTTCAAATTTCTGACATCTATGTTAAATGGCGGCCTAAAGCAATTATCTGTGATGGGAACAATGCACGAGGTCGGATATTGGGAAGGAATGATTGAAGAAAACACTCCATGTAATCCAAAATCCATGTATGGGATTGCTAAAAACACTTTGCGAGAATCTTTATTCTTGTATGTAAAAGATAAAGATGTTGACCTTAAGTGGTTACGTGCCTTTTATATCCTAGGGGATGACAAGGTAAACAATTCTATTTTTTCTAAAATCCTTATCGCTGCAGAAAAAGGACAAAAAACTTTTCCTTTTACTTCAGGGAGAAACAAATATGATTTTATTAATGTCGAAGAACTCGTGAAACAAATTGCAACTGCTTCAACTCAAAAAGAGATTTCTGGCATTATTAACTGTTGTAAAGGATCCGCTGTTTCACTTGCATCAAAAGTTGAATCTTTCATTGAAGAAAAAAAATTAGACATAAAATTAGACTATGGCGCGTATCCAGACAGACCATATGACTCACCATGTATATATGGAGATCCTACAAAAATTAACGCAATAATGAAATCCTCTGACAAATAATGAAATACAGCATACTTATTCCCGCATACAAAGAGACATTTCTCAAAGAATGCATTGACAGCATTCTAAATCAAACGTATGGTGATTTCGAAATTATCGTCGTTAACGATAATTCTCCATACAATTTAGAAGATATCATTAGTTTATTTAATGATTCACGAATAAGGTATTATAAAAACGAAAATGGTTTCGGGGCTGTTAATCTGGCAGGCAATTACAACAAATGTTTAGAATACGCTAAAGGCGATTATACAATTATTCTAGGGGATGATGACAAGTTGCTTCCAGATTGCCTTGAAAATTACAATAAACTGATGATTAAATATCCTAATTTGGACTTATATCATACAAGATTACAATTTATAAATGAGAAATCAGAAGTTTTTGATGTACAAGAACCAAGACCGGAATATGAATCTGTTTATTCCATGGTTTTGTTTTTTTGGAGACATCGCAGACAAAGATTTGGGGATTGGCTTTTTAAAACATCAAAACTACGAGACAATGGTGGATTCTATTTCATGAAATTAGGATGGGGAACTGATGATTTATCTGCATTCATAGCAGCAAGAGAAAAAGGTGTTGCCAACACCTCTACTTTCGGATTCCAATATAGAGAGAATCGACAAACTATTACAAGCAATTCTAATTATGCGTTCATAAAAGCCGAAACTGTTTTAGAACTAAAAGAATGGTACAATAATTTTCTTGAAATCATCCCGAATGACCCAACAGACCAACTATATAGAAATATTTTAAAACGAGGACTTGGCCAACAGCTCAAAAAATATATAATTGCTAATATTGAGACATCACTTAACGAACACCCTAAAGTATTATTTAGATGGTTAAAAGAATGTAAAAAATATAGAATAAGCAGGTTGAAAGTCATGTCACTATATATTCACATAATGATTTATAAGATTAAGAAATCATTTAAGAAATTAAAAAAATAAGAATATTATGCTTAACGGAAAAACAGTGTTAATTACTGGCGGAACAGGTTCTTTCGGTAATAAATTTGTGGAGACAATCCTTCGTGATTATCCCCAAGTGAAGAAAATTGTTATCTACTCTCGCGGTGAGTTGAAACAATACAACATGAGGCAGAAATATCCTCAGGATAAATATCCGATGCTTCGGTATCTAATTGGAGACGTCAGGGATGGCGAACGTCTAAAGATGGCATGCGAGGGTGTTGATGTTATTATCCATGCTGCAGCTATAAAACAAGTGGATACTGCAGAATACAACCCACGTGAATGCATCAAGACAAATGTAAACGGTGCCATAAATGTAATCAATGCGGCATTGGAATGTGGTGTGAAAGATGTTGTTGCCCTTTCCACAGACAAGGCATGTGCTCCAATCAATCTGTATGGCGCAACAAAGCTAACATCTGATAAATTATTTACGGCAGCCAACAACATCAAAGGATCCAAGGATATTCGTTTCTCTGTCGTTCGTTATGGCAATGTGATGGGAAGCCGAGGAAGTGTTATCCCGTTCTTTATCAAGAAACGTGATGACGGAGCAACGGAACTGCCTATCACCGACATGAGAATGACTCGATTCAACATTTCTCTACAAGAGGGGGTTGACCTCGTGATGTGGGCTCTGGGACATCATCTTGGTGGTGAGATATTCATTCCGAAAATTCCTTCATATAAGATTTGTGATGTTGCAACGGCTATTGCTCCTAATCTGAAACAAGTAGAGGTCGGCATCAGACCAGGTGAGAAGCTTCATGAGGAAATGATTACAGCAACAGATTCTCTCAACACTATTGACATCGGAGAATACTATGCTATTCTACCATCAGTATCCTTCTGCCATCAAACAGAAGATTTCCTTAAGCATTATAATGCCAAGTTTGTGCCACAAGGATTCTATTTCGCCTCTAACAACAACGAGAGATGGGAAACTGTTGAATCTCTTCGAGAGAAATTCAAGAAAATCATACCAGGTTTCGAGGTTAAGTAATAAAAAAACATTTTTAACACATGGATCTTCCTATCCCTTATGGTCATCAGTTTATCAGCGATGACGACATCAAGGCTGTGGTTAAGGTGCTGCAGTCAGATTATCTGACTTGCGGACCAGCAATACCTGAATTTGAAAGAACTTTCGCAGAGTATGTTAACGCGCCATATAGTGTTGCTGTATGCAACGCCACAGCTGCACTGCACATTGCTGCAATGGCGCTGGGTGTAAAACCCGGGGACAATATAATTTGCACCCCTATGACATTTGCTTCAAGTGCAAACTGCATACGTTTCTGCGGTGGCAATGTTAAGTTTGTTGACATAAACCCTAAGACCTATCTTTTGGATATCGACAAACTAAAAGAAACTCTTGCTGCTTCCCCCAAAGGAACTTACAAGGGAATGGTATTGGTTGATTTTGCTGGTTACCCTCATAATATGGAGGAATACCGTAAAGTCGCTGATGAATACGGCATGTGGATTCTCGAGGATGCCTGTCATGCTCCTGGCGCATGGTTTACCAACAGCAAAGGCCAGAAAGTATATACAGGTAGTTGCCAGTACAGCAACATCACCGTATTCTCGTTCCATCCAGTAAAACATATAACAACTGGCGAGGGAGGTATTGCCACCACTCGTAACAAAGACCTCTTTGAAAAAATGGCATTATACCGCACTCATGGCATTACTCATGATGCTGAAAAGATGGAAAAGGTTGATGGCCGATGGTATTACGAGATGCTTGAACTTGGATATAACTACAGAATCACTGATTTTCAGGCAGCGCTGGGTACAAGTCAACTAAAACGCGCACGTAAGAATGTTGAGGCACGACGGAATTTGGTCCGTAAATATAATAAGGCGTTTAAAGATGTTAAAGGCATAACAACTCCTTACGAAGCAGATAACGTTTATCACGCTTATCATCTGTACATCATTCAGGTTGAAGACCGTAAAGGCCTTTATGATTTCCTCCGTGAGAACAAAATCTTTGCCCAGGTGCTTTATTATCCGCTTAACCTCATGCCTTATTACAAGCAATTTGGCAATAAAGTCGGAGACCTTCCTGTTGTGGAAGAGTACTATAAGCATTGTCTTGCATTGCCAATGTTCCCTACCCTGACTTCCGAGCAACAAGATTATATTATCTCCAAAGTAAAGGAGTTTGTTAGATGACATTTCCTACATAATGAATCCTATAGTCAGCATTATTGTTCCTTGCTATAATGTAGAAGCATTTATCGATGAATGTCTCACATCCCTAACGAACCAAACTTTAAGGGAAATAGAGATAATATGTATAGATGATGCTTCCACTGATAACACATTGACTAGACTCAATGACTGGAGTAAAAAAGACTCTCGCATTGTAGTCATACATCAAGAAAAGAACCAGCGCCAAGGATCTGCCCGAAACAGGGGTATAAAAGCGGCAAGAGGCGAATACATAGGATTTGTTGACTCAGATGATTTCGTTACAACGGATATGTATGAGACTTTGGTTAATGCCTCTGAAATCTTTTCTGCAGACATGGTGGTCAGCAATGAATATGTCTGCCATGGAGAGAAAGATACGGTTGTGAGGAATTTCCCAGATAAAGTATTGGCAACAGGGGACACGGAATCATTTAAGAAATATGCTGTAATATATGGATGCAGGATGTGGACAAATATAATCCGGCGTTCTATAATAATTGACAACGAACTTTTTTATCCTGAAGGTATAATATATGAGGACAACGCAAATGGGCCTGGCATTTTTCTTTGTTCAAAGACGATAAAGGTCGTGGCATCCAAGCCGATGTATTATTACCGAGTGTCCAACTTTTCAACTACCAGACAAAAAGGAAATTTAAATTTCTTTGACAGACTGAAAGCAGCAGAATTGTTCTATTATAGCACAAAGAGACTTGGTATGTATGACAGATACAAAGACGAGATTGAGTATGCCTTTTTTAGGTTGTATTATCAAAATACAGTCATTGTTGCAAAAGATATCTTTTCTCCATTACCCGCAGAGAGGATGCATGATATTCCCAAAGGATATAAGAGAATAACATCCATTAATATCAAGAAAAACAAATACTATAAGGTTAATCGTCCGTCTGGTTTAGTATATGCTTTAACAAAATGGCCGAAAGCTGCGCCTGTTTTAATACCATTATACAATATCATAGATGGCGCGATTAACAGATTAAGACGGATTAAGAGATCATTATAAATTATGAATAAACTTGTATTAGGCACCGTACAATTTGGTGTCGATTACGGTATTAATAATCCAGCAGGTAAAGTACCACTTTCTGAGGTTTGCAATATCCTGAAAACTGCACAATCAGAAAGTATCGAGTTTTTAGACACATCCTCTGGTTATGGAGAAAGCGAGTACGTCCTCGGGAAAGCAATGAAGGAAACTGGCACGAGTTTTAATATTGTATCTAAATATCCGTGTTCTAACAAATCCGTGGAAGAGACATTCTATAGTTCACTTGTAAATTTAGGTTGTAATCACTTATATGGATATCTCGTCCATCACTTTGATTATTTCCTTGAAAAACCCTCTCAGTATGATGATATGAGAAGTCTAAAGGATATGGGGAAAATAGAAAGAATTGGTTTCTCGCTTTATTCAGTAAAGGAGTTGGAGTATCTTCTCGACAATAATGTGGAATTTGACATACTGCAGTTCCCGTATAACATCTTCGACAGACAATTTGAACCTTACATGCAAGAGTTAGTTGAAAAGGGAGTTGAAATTCATACCCGCTCAGCTTTTCTACAAGGGTTGTTCTTCAAAGATACTAATACATTGCCGCAAAGGATTACCCCACTTCGATCATATTTAGAAGAACTTCACACATATTGCAAAGAAAGAGAATTGCATGTAGAACAGTTAGCATTAGGATATGTCATTGCAAATCCTTACGTTAAAGGTAATCTAATTGGGGTTGATAATAGCAAGCAGTTAGTAAATAATATTAATGTATCTAAGAAACAATTAAAAGAAGAGGATATCGATTATATACAATCTATCTCTATTAAAGAAAAAGATTTATTAAGTCCTGTAAATTGGAATTGATATGAAAGTACTAGAATCATTCTCTTTAGAAGGGAAAATTGCTATCGTGACAGGAGGATATGGATACCTTGGAAAAGCATTTTCAGAAGCCCTAAGTGAGGCCGGTGCGCGGGTGTATGTTGCGGCTCGTGACAAAGATAAGTTCTCCAAGGCTTTTGAGAATCAAGACACCATTTTTTTCTTGGATTTTGACATATCTGAAACAGGAAGCATAAGGAACGGTTTCAAGGAGGTGTTCAATAAGGAAGGGCATATTGACATTCTTGTTAACAACGCTTTCTATCTTTCCGGACAATTCCCTGAAGAAATAACTGATGAAGACATTGTTAAATCTTTTGACGGTGTCGCAGGAAGTGTTTACAGATGTATCCGTGAGATTATTCCATATATGAGAGGACAAGGGAATGGGAGCATCATTAACATCGCATCGATGTATGGAATTGTTGTGCCAGATTTCAGAATGTATGAGGGGAAATGCAAATCCTCTTTCAACTCTCCTCTGTATGGGGCTTCAAAAGCGAGCGTTATTCAACTGACTAAGTTTTTTGCCGAGTATCTTATTAAGGATAACATTCGGGTTAATGCAATTGCGCCAGGAACATATCCTTCTACAAAGGTACAGGAGAACAAAGAATTTGTAAAACGGCTCTCTGAGCATAACCCTGCTGGACGAATTGGCAAACCAGAAGACTTGAAAGGGACATTGGTGTATCTGGCATCTGACGCTTCGAGGTATCTTATAGGTCAAACAATACAAGTAGATGGAGGATGGACAATATGGTAAGAGTTCTTTGTATTGTTCAGGCGAGATTAACATCTTCCCGCCTGCCAAATAAAGTGTTGATGAAATTAGGTAATAGCGGTTTAAGCCTTTTAGAACACGTAAACAACAGGCTCCATCAATCACGGTATATAGAAGATGTTGTTTTCGCAATTCCAGACACTGCAGAAAACAATTGTCTCGCAGAGTTTCTAGATTCAAAAAGAATTCCATATTCCCGTGGCAGTGAGAACGATGTGTTAGAAAGGTTTTATCTGTGTGCGAAAAAATACAATCCGGAATTGATTGTAAGAGCTACCTGTGATAATCCCTGCGTTGACTGGCAACTGACTGACATGCTAATTGAAAAAATGGGAGATGCAGATTATTCATATTGTTATGATGCCCCGCTAGGGACACCGGCAGAAGTCTTTACAATGAAATCGCTGGAACAAGCTTATATTAACTCAAAAGACGAAGTTGACAGAGAACATGTAACGCCATACATTAAAAGGAATGGAAAGGTATTTCTTCCGAAATACAATGGTCTTTCATTTCGGTTGACTGTAGACGAGGAAAACGACTTGGAGCTAGTAAATATCCTATACAACGAATTGTATCATGACCAACCTGTTCCCAATAAAGATATTTATCATTATCTGTCAAATCATCCAGAAATAGTAAAGATTAATCAAGAGGTTCATCAGAAACAACTTGGAGAATAATGAAACGAAAGATTTTTTTCCGAGCTGATGCCAGCGGACAAATAGGATTTGGGCACTTTATCCGAACATTGGCATTGGCTGACATGTTAAAAGATGATTTCGAATGTACTTTCTTCACATCCGAACCAACTGCTTACCAGATTGGAGAACTGCAAAAAGTATGTACCCATGTGTCTTTGTCTGAAAAAACGAAGTTTGAGGACTTCATAGATTGCCTAGATGGTAATGAGATTGTAGTCCTCGACAACTATTTCTACTCTACTGATTATCAACGCAGTATAAAGACGAAAGGTTGCAAGTTGGTGTGCATTGATGACATCCACGATAAACATTACGTTGCTGATATAGTAATTAATCACGCATTAACAGACGAATCACTCTTTGACGTGGAATCATACACTCGCCTTTGCTTAGGTTATGAGTATGCATTATTGAGGGCTCCATTCCTTAAACCTGTAACGAATAAGAAAAGAAACAATGATATCATTGTAAACTTTGGAGGAGCAGATCCTTATGGTGTAACGGAACATATTGTGTCTATGCTAGTAAAATTGAGTTTGCCATATAATATCATTGTTATTCTAGGTGAAAAAAATCGTATATCAGAAGAGAACCGCAAAAAAGTCACCATCCTTCAAAATCTCTCTGCAGAACAGATGGCAATGCTATTTGAACAGTCGGCTGCAGGTATTCTATCTGCAAGCACAGTATGCATTGAAGCATTAAGTAGGAATCTTCCACTGATGGTAGGTTATCACGTGGATAACCAGAAAGAAATTTACCGTGTTTTAGAAGAATCCGACATGGTTATGCCAATAGGCTTTTTACAAGAAACAGACATTGATATACTGTCTGCATCTCTAAAGAAAGTTGGCAAGACAAAGAACTACGGATTTCCTTCAGGCATTAAGGAGAGAATCACAAACATATTCCGAGAAATTTTATGTTAAAGGACTATTTATTAATCAATTACACAGACTGTACAGAAGAACAGCAAAAAGAGATCTTCGTTTTGCGTAATCTCTCTGACATACGTAAATGGATGGTCAATCAAGAACCCATAAAGTGGAAGAATCATCTTATGTTCGTTGAAAGTCTGAGACACACATCTGATAAAAAATACTTTGCCCTATATAAAGGTAGCCAATTGATTGGAACCTACAACCTAACAAAAGAATCAGATTTCACTTGGGAAAGGGGAATAATCACATCACCTAAATACCATGGCACAGGAATTACGTCAAAAATGGAAAAGTGGATTATCGACATTCTTCCTAAAGATGAATTCAAAATTATTACTGCTAAGGTTAAACTGGATAATATTCGTTCCATTCGATACCATGAGAAGATGGGATATACAGAAACTTACAGGAACAATAAGTTTATTTATTATAAATTGACATTATAATGGGAAAAACATATATAATAGCGGAGATGTCCGCAAACCATAATCAACATCTTGACATTGCACTAAAGACAATACGGGCTGCAAAGATTGCAGGTGCAGATGCTGTAAAAATACAAACATACACGGCTGAAACTCTGACACTTAATTGCAGTAAGCCTGATTTTGTATTAGGAGAAGGATTGTGGAAAGGAGAAACGTTTTATAGCCTTTATCAGAAAGCTTATACTCCATGGGAATGGCATGAGGAAATTTTCCGTGTCGCCCGAGAGGAAGGTATAACATGTTTTTCCACGCCATTCGACAAAACCGCTGTTGACTTTCTGGAGAAACTTGACAATCCCATATATAAGATTGCATCTTTTGAAATAACAGATATAGGTCTTATCAAATACATTGCCCAAAAGCAAAAACCAATAATTCTATCTACAGGAATTGCCATGGAAGAAGATATTGTATTAGCACTTGACACAATAAGGAGAGAGGGGAATAATGACATAACTCTTTTGAAATGCACCTCTGCTTATCCTGCACCAATCGAAGCTGCAAATCTTCGAACCATTGAAGACATGAAAAAACGATTTGAAGTAAAAGTCGGGCTCTCTGATCATACAATGGGAAGCGATGTCGCTGTTGCTGCAGTTGCACTTGGCGCAGAAGTTGTAGAAAAACACTTCATCATTGACCGATCAATTGGCGGTCCAGACTCTGCTTTTTCTATGGAAAAGGAAGAATTTGCCGCAATGGTACAATCAATCAGAAATGTAGAAAAAGCATTGGGCGAGGTCGTGTTTCCTACTGACCCAGCGAAGATTAAAGGTCGTGAGTACAGCAGGTCCCTATATGTGGCAGAAGACATGAAGGCTGGCGACATGATTAATGAGCAAAATGTCCGTTCTGTACGCCCTGGATATGGACTACATCCAAAATATCTTGATGAAATACTTGGGAAAAAAGTTAATCGAGACCTTGAAAAAGGAACAAGAATGTGTTTTGATTATGTTAATTAACATATAGTTTTATTATTGACTACAAAAATGGGTAATCTTTTTATCGTATTCACCCCTTTCCAACTATTTGTTGCGCAACAAATAGTCAGACAGGAAAAACTTAGGAAAAACATCTTAATTAAGGGATGGGTTTCTGGGAATAATCATTTCTTGGATATATATGACGTTATGATTATGGATGGGTATTGGGATAAAGAAATAGTTTTTCCTGAGATTTCCCAAATTGAAGGATTAAGAACACATAGCTTACTAGATATTAAAACTGCTCAAAACAATTTTATCAGATTAAAAAGAATTGTAAAAGACAATAGTATTTCAAGTATTTATCTAGGAGAAATATACAATCAATCCTTGAGATTCATCTCCTTGACTTTCTCCCATTTGGGAAAAAAGATAGTTTGGTTTGAAGAAGGTTCTACTCATTATGTTGAAAGAGCGTATGTTCCCGATATGTCTTTTTCAAAAAAAATGAAAGTTTTATTTCGAGATATTTTATATTATCTTCCCTTATATCACGTTAGATTTGCGAAATGGAGATATAATCCAGGATGTCCTCCATCAGGGTTACCGATGGATGGAAGATATTCTATTGTTCCTGGATACCACAACGAGTCGTTTGACAAAGAGCTAAAGATTGAGAGCCTATTTTCTGAAAAAACTAGAAAGTATATTGAACAAGAAATCACAACTGAAGATGATAGGACACTCTTTGTGTCTCAACCAAGAGAGGGTGAATTGGAAAAATATTGTATGAAAGTCATTGAGGAGTTTTTCTCTTCATTTGACAAAAAAATTAAACTATACATTAAATTTCATCCGAGGGAAAGAAAAGATGCAAAAGAACGTATCATACGCATTCTATCATCTATAGGTATTAACTATTGTATTATCTCAGAGGATATTAGCATTCCAATTGAATATTATCTCCAATCATTTAAATTTGACGAAATCATATTATTTGATTCCAGCACATATTTTTATAATGGGTATGTATATCCAAAGACCAAAATCAGATCATTGCTTCCTATGTTATATTCAATGTGTAAAAACAAACATGTCGGAGATTTAGAACTAATGAGAAATTATATGAACAAAATGAAAATAGTAATACCACAATGAAAAAGAAAATTCTAATTGTTATTCCCGAACAGAGTCATGGGGGCACGAACCAATGCTTAGAGTATTTATAATCATTTATCAATAAAGATAAATATGATATAAGTTTCTATTGTTTGTATAAAGATGGAGGATCTTACTATAGAAAGTTTATTTAACCTTATATAATAAAGGGTAGCTTACTATGCTTTTTGTTCATGACAAAGTGTTAACGAGAAAGCTTGTGGGTTTATGGCATTTATACTCATTCACAGTAGTGAAAAAATAGGCTAATTATTGGGGTGTTTCAGAATAAACAACCACCTTTGCACTGCAAAAACAGTCGAACAGTTTGACCACATTTGCATTAAGCGTGAAAAGCCATGATAATAAAGCGAGACAGATATGTAAATGAATTGCTAAGTAAACGATGGAACGGGAAGGTGAAAATTATTACTGGCATCAGACGTTCTGGCAAATCATTCCTCCTATCAACTTTGTATAAGGACTACCTTAGAGATGAAGGAGTCACAGAAGATTGTTTTGTGGAAATTACACGTGTCAATGAACAAGGTAAGAAACAACAGTCTCAATATGAGATAGACTTTATCGTCAATACTGGCAAAGAAAAAATCTACATCCAATCAGCTTTGAATGTAGATACAGAGGATAAGAAGAATCAAGAGACGTTCTCATTAAAGAACTCGGGAGACTTCTTCAGAAAGATTGTGATTGTGGATGGAAATACAAAGCAATGGACGGATGAGGACGGCATTATTTATGTCGGTGTCATCCCCTTCCTGCTCGAAGATGCTGGACTTGGTTTCTAACGATTCTCTCTTTAGATTACCCTATCATTTGCCTACTTCTGTAATGTCATAATAATGATTTTGGATACAAATCATAATGATTATTTACGCACTTTTGGTGTCAAAATTTGTTTTTTCAAAAACCGAACTTAAGTAATGAGAAAAAAAATTCTGTTTGTAATCCCCGAATATAGTCATGGCGGGACTAATAAAAGTTTGGAGAATCTTCTGACTTTTATGGATAAAAGCAAATATGACATCTCCATCTATTGCTTATATGAAGACGGACCAGACTACTATAAAAAAATATTCCAACCATATATATTAAGAAAAAGTAGACTTTATTATTGGCTTCACGACAATGTAGCAACAAGGAAATTCATGGGTTTGCTCAATAAGCTGACCAAACGGGATAATTTCACATCTCTCTATAAACGGGAAGCGAAATGGATTCAAAACAAACATCAATTCGATGTGGTGATTGCCTATCAGGAAGGTCTTGCCACAGTTTTCGCCTCGTATTTTGATGTCAAGAAGAGAATTGCTTGGTACCACTGCCCGTATGTAAACTTTAAAGAGAACGAACTGCCTTATTATTCTCGATTATATTCCTATTTTGACGCAATTCCATGTGTTTCGGAAGAATTTGTCAGAATGTTTAAAGATGCTATTCCGTCTGTCAAGGATAAGGTATGTTGCATATACAACACACTTAATAACGAAATGATCAGAAAGTGGGCTGAAAAGAATGAACACGACGAGCATTTCAACACAAACTCCTTCACAATGGTTTCTGTGGGCAGGTTTGTTCGGCAGAAACAGTTTGAGAAGATTCCATCAATCGTTCACTCCATATTACAACAAGGAACTTGTAAACCATTCAAATGGTATATCATAGCTTCAGGTGAGGCATACAGACAAAAGACTGTGGAAGCCATAGCAAAATTCGGTCTGGAAGATTACGTAATCCTCTTAGGTGAGAAATCCAATCCATACTATTATATGCACAATTCAAATCTGGTTGTATGCACATCCGATTCTGAGAGTTTTTCATACGTAATTGCTGAGGGGAAAATTGTGCATACACCTGTTGTATCGAATGATTTTCCTGTTGCATACGAGGTGTTAGATAAAAGCTGTGGATGGATTGCTTCTTTGGAAGAAATGCCACAATTGCTATATCGTTTGATTAATGACATTGACGGTGAATATAGCAAGGTTGAGGAAAGCATTAAGAAGTATGAATACGACAATGATGCCATTTTGGAGAAAGTTTATAAGATAATAGATGAATAGTTAATGACAAGCCTTTCATGAAAATAGTTAAAGCGACAGTCCCATATATTCATCCAGGTCATTTAAACTTTAAGTTGGATCCATATATGGCATGGAAACGAAATGGTGGGAACATAGCAAAAGCCCATTATCCTTTCAATTTATTTCATGGAATGGCATACAGGTTTGAACTACCATCGCTTATAAAAAACAAAATAGAAGCAAGACTTCGATTTGTTGAACCTGTATCTTTATATTTTGACACTTTTCCTGATTATGCTCTATATGAGGTTATTCCAATGGTCTGGGATTGTTGGCCACGCTACTTTGAGAAGATGTTTGCATGGATAAAAAAACATCGTGTAAGAACTGCGATATTCACATCATCTCAGGCAGCAGAAAAAATAAAGGAGCGTTTTCCAAAACTAAATGTAATGTGGTGTCCTGAGGCTGTTTGCACAGTCAACTATAAGGAAGGAAACAGATTGATAGACAGAAAGATTGATTTGTTAGAGTTCGGCCGTAGCAATAATAAAATTTTACAGGAAAAACTACCTGATACAATTAAGCATGTGTGCACAAAAGTAAACGGGCAATTTATTTATAATAATGAAGAACTATATACTGCGATGGGTGATGCAAAAGTAACGATTGCACTTCCACGTAGTATCACCCAGCCAGAAAAAGCTGGTGATATAGAAACACTCACTCAACGATATTGGGAGAACATGTTGTCCCGAATTGTCATGATTGGCAAAGCACCAAAAGAGTTAACTGATTTGATTGGCTACAATCCAGTTATTGACATTGACTACGAAAACTTTAATAGTCAACTTCAGGAAATACTGAATCATATTGACGATTATCAAGATTTAGTTGACCGCAACAGAGAAACGGCATTAAAATCCGGAAATTGGGACGACAGAATGAAAGACGTAATGAGTTTTTTGAAGAATAACGGTTATTCCATATAGTTTATATGAGTATAAATAAAGGCAACAAGATGAAAATAGCTCATGTGGTTTGGGGAATGAAGACTGGCGGAGTAGAGACGATGCTGGTGAACATCATCAACGAGCATGTAAAGTCGGCAGAGGTGCGTCTGTTTATTATCAATGATTTTATTGATGAGTTTGTAGTAGAAAAGATTGATTCTAAGTGCAAGATTTTTCGTCTGAACAGAAAGCCTAAGGACAAGAATCCTTTAAAAATATTGAAATTAAACTGGTGGATTTGGAACTACCATCCTGATATTATCCATGTACACTCCTACCAAGTATCAAAACTAATAATTGGGAAATGGAATATTGTAAGAACCGTTCATAATACAAGGAACATACCAGATGAATATCCTAAGATGAAAGCATTATTTGCCATTTCAAATATTGTGAAAGATGAAGTGGTAAGACAGGGCTTTTCCAAAGTTAAGACTATTTGTAATGGAATTGTGACTGATGAAATCGCCAATCATAATAGAACTGCTCCTCCAAATGGATTCTACAAGATTGTTCAGATAAGCAGGCTGGACATTAAACAGAAAGGTCAAGACCTCCTTATATCTGCCATAAATATATTAGTGAACAAATTTAATATAAGAAATTTTCATCTGCATTTTATTGGGGAAGGACATTCCGAACCATTTCTAAAAAAAATGGTAAAAGATTATGACCTCATTGATTATGTGACTTTTGAAGGAATTAAAAATCAAGATTTTATTTTTAAACATTTATGTGATTTTGACCTTTTTGTACAGCCTTCCCGTTTTGAAGGATTTGGAATAACTGTGGCAGAAGCGATTGCAGCAAAGGTACCTGTGTTGGTAAGCGACATTGAGGGACCTATGGAGATTATCAAAAATGGAAAGTTTGGAATCTCTTTTCTATCCGAGAACATAGATAATCTTGTTGAAAAACTTCAGATCGTATTAAGCGTAGGTTATGACTATTCAAAGATTGAACCAGCCTATCTGCATGTCAAAAACAATTATGACGTGTCTGTCACAGCAACAAAATATATGGAGGCATACAAAGAGATAATAAATGGATAAAAAATCCTGACGATAAAATCTTTTGTTACGAAGAATATATGAATAATATAGCAAAATTCTATACCTGGTTTTGGGTTATATATTATCCTGTTTGTATTGCATTCACGAATATTGTCAGGTTTGACTATAGCGATGAGCTATTAACACTGCTGATGGTGATTTATGCATACACACAGAACAAGTACCTCAACATCCAAAACCAACGCAAGAAGGAAATAAAATTTTGTGCAGGCGTATTCGTGTTCTACTTTCTTTACTCATGGTTTTTGCAGATTAATACAGAACGAGCTATAATTCTTGACATCATGCAAGAGGCTCGTCCCTATCTGATTTTTTATCTCACATGGATATTGGCTCCAAATTTCTCTGAAAAGCAAAAGATAGTGATAAAAACTATGATGTTGTTAACTTTTGCAATATTTTTGGGATTGACTTTGTTTGCACAATCATTTGTAAACAAATACGCATCCGGAAATGAAGGAATTGCAGAATCAGCTCTGATGGGTCAAATAGCACTTGGTTGTGCCATGACATATTATTTATTTTCTCCACAAACTAAAAGAAACAGATACATAACAGTACTTATACTGCTCATAGGACTGCTAAGTGGAAAATCGAAATACTATGGTGAGGTTGTTGCATTTATCGCATTGATATTCTTTGTGAAAAAGAAAATTCAGTTCAACTCTCCAAAGGTTATCTTTCAGATTTCAGCACTGGCTGCTGTGGTTTTATTTTTCACCTGGACAAAATTCAATGCATATTACGTGGAAGGTATGCAAGATGACACAGAAAGGAAGGCTAGGCCAGAAACCTACAAGGCTAGTCTGAAAATCATGACTGACTATATCCCTTTCGGGAGCGGATTTGGCTCATTCGCCTGTGCTGCGGCAGCAAAGGAATATTCACCATTGTATTATAAGTATAATCTGAGTACCATTTGGGGGTTAAGTCCTGAGAATCCCATGTTTCTTGCAGATGCATTTTACCCAATCTATATTGCTCAGTTCGGGATATTCGGCGTGATACTGTTTTTTATTTTCTGGAAACGACGAGTGAAAGAGACAAACAAGATTAATAATATCATTTATTATAGAATGGCTCTGATGTGCATATTGGCATTAGCAATCGAACAGACAGCCGACTCATCATATCTGTCAGGTAAAGGAATGGGCTACTTTATGATTCTTGCATTATGCCTGAACTCTAACAGATTCATGTTCAGTCGAGGTGGAAAAGAAATTACTCAGAATAATTCTGTGGAATTTGCAAACAGTTCCAATAAACCATATCAGTATAAGGAATATAGAAGATATAAAGGAAGATAATATATGGAGAAACTAACAATTGAAGAGATTCACACTCACTTACTTGGTACTGTAAAGGCTTTAGACAAAGTATGCCGTAAAAACAATGTTCCCTATTATATCATAGGTGGTACCTTGCTTGGTGCCATCCGCCACAAAGGCTTTATCCCATGGGATGATGATATTGATGTAGGTGTGCCTATGCCATATTATGAGATACTAATGCAACATCTTGAAGCTGAACTACCAGCCCCTTACAGAGTATGTCGCTATTGGAATCATAAGGGATGTGTCAGCATATTTGCAAAACTGGAAGATTCATCTACTGTATTAGAGGATCCGCGGCTTGACATACCACTTGAAGAGCAAATGGGACTGAACATTGATGTTTTTCCCCTGAATTATTGTTACAAAGGAGAAAAGAAAGCAATGAATGTGAGAAAAATCTTAAAATGGGAACACAAAATATTTGTGGAATCAACAAGTGGAGAGAAACATAAACATTACATAAAGCGCTTTCTTCAGATATTAAGTCCTTATTCGCATAGAAAATTACAAGATAAACTACATGAACTTATGATGAGTATTAATGAGGGCAATACGCTTACAAATCTTTTCGGCGTATATGGGGAGAAAGAATTTATGCCAGTTGAATATTATGGTGAGCCTGTAGAATACAAGTTTGAGGATACAACACTGCTGGGACCCCAAAACGGAGATGCCTATCTGAAACAGATATATGGAGACTATATGCTGTTGCCACCAGTAGAAAAAAGACAGGTACATGTCGACAATGTGTATTTGAGAAAGTAGGTAATGATGATAGGTCGAAAATATATTACGATATATAATTTATTATAATATTTAGGCATAATTTTTTTTTATGAGTTTATCCAAATTTTTATTAAAAGCATCGCTGTCTCCATCGTATCTATGGGATAGATTATTAGCATTCTTTTACAAAAAATGTATGCGGAAATGTGGAAAGAATGTATATCTTCGCCCTTCATCCTCCGATTTCAAGGGATTGGAAAACTTGTCGGTGGGAGACGGGACGTCTATTCCTAAGGGTAGCACGATTTATTGCACTGAAGCACCGCTGACCATTGGAAAGAAAGTGGTGTTCGGCCCAAAGCCTACTATCATTACGGGTGATCACAGAATCGACATCATCGGGAAATACATGATAGATGTGACACCAGAAGAAAAGCTACCAGAAAATGACGAAGAAGTTATCATTGAAGATGACGTTTGGTGTGGTGCCAACGTAACGATACTGAAAGGAGTGAGGATTGGTCATGGAAGTGTGGTGGCTGCAGGGGCTGTAGTGACAAAATCGTTCCCTCCTTATTCTATTATTGGCGGTGTGCCTGCAAAACTGTTGAAAATGAGATTTACGGAGGAAGAGATAAGGATGAATGACAATTTACTTGAAAAATTGACATAATAATAAAAAGTCAAGCAACTTCTCTATACAACATATCAACTTATGCAAAAAAAAATTAATAGGGATTCTAACATGGAACTATTTAGAATTGTTTCCATGTTATTAGTACTTGTATATCATACAGATTATTTGACTTTTGGGAGACCACTTCAAGAATATGCAATTAACTCACCATTCAGTTGTCTGTTTCGAACTGGAATTAATTCCCTCTCAATAATTTGTGTGAATTGTTTTATTCTTATATCTGGTTGGTTTGGAATTCGTCCGAAAATAGAACGGTTTACCGGTTTATTATTTCAAGTATTCTTCATCTGTTCTATCACACTCATTATATATTCTCTGTTTGGGGGACATAGTATCGATTTAAAAGATATTAAAAGCTTATTACTGCTTACAAAAGATTTATGGTTTGTAAAGGCTTACATCTTTTTATATTTAATATCACCTGCTTTAAATGCATTTACCCAAAACGTTAGCCAACGGCAATTCTTTCTCACACTGATTGCTTTGTTTTCATTTCAAACATTATATGGATGGTTGTTTGTTTCGGTAAATTATGTTAACGATGGGTACTCACCTCTCAGTTTTATTTTGTTATATTTATTAGCTCAATACGTTCGTAAATACCCAGGAAAACTAGCTGCGGTTTCTGCTACCTCCTGTTTGAGTATTTTTTCTTGTATCGTTCTTATGGGAGCAATTATTGAATACTTATTGATTCGATTTAATCTATTGCATCAAATACAATGGGGGTCGTATGCATATCCTTTAGTAATTGTTGAGGCTTTATTCCTCTTATTATTTTTTTCAAAACTCTCATTTAAAAATAAGTTGATAAACTGGATTTCTTGTTCCTGTTTTGCCGTATATCTATTACATTGTACAAGAAATATTCTTGGAGAGTATTGTAATCATGTTAAATCTTCATTTTATTCCAATCATGTCTTTGGTATTATTACAGTTGTTTTTTGTGTTTTCATAATATCGATATTATTGGATAAAGTCAGAATAATGATATGGAATCTAATTTCTAAGAAGGTTTTTGTAAAATGATAGTAATCCTTTGGAACTATTATTCATTCCTTACATTTTTTAACTTAACTGGAATCAAAGCGTGAAATGCTTTTTATCATAACTTCTCCATCTCTTGACCCTGCACAGAATGTAAGCGGCGTTTCTTCGGTCGTCAACTTTATTATAGACAACAACCAGGAACACCGTTACATTCACTTCGAACTGGGAAAGAAGGACGCTGAACGGGGCGGCATATTCAGGATTGGCGCCATCTTGAGGGCATACAAGCAATGGAAAAAGATATTGGTGGCTCATCCTGATGCGGTCATCCATTATAGTTTTCCGCTGTCTGCTTTGTCGATTCTGCGCGACTACAGATTCATGCGGTATGCCTACAAGACAGGAAGAAAAATGGTGGTACATATACATGGGGGAAACTATATGACGGCAAAAAAGATTCCTGCACTCCTGAACCGAATGCTGAAGGAGGTGTTCTCTTGGGATGTTCCCTTCATCGTGCTGAGCGAAAAAGAACGATATACGGTGATGGAGCGTTTTGGAGCAAAGAGGGTGTTCGTACTGCCAAATACCGTGGATTTGAAAGAAGCGACAAGGTATCGAAGAACAAAAAAAAGTGAGGGAGAGCCCTTGATTCTTGGTTATATCGGCAGAATTGAACCTAACAAGGGAATGACGGAATTGCTGGAGGCATGCAAGCAACTGCATGCCAATGGCATACCTTTTCAGCTGCGCATTGCGGGAAAAGAGGAGAGACAAGGAGAATATCTGCCCCTGTTCGAATCATTGCCTGATGGATGCTTCAAATATGCGGGGGTTGTTTCTGGTAAAAGCAAGACTGATTTTCTCAAATCAATTGATGTGTTCATGCTTCCATCTTATTTCGAAGGACTCCCCATCTCGATGCTGGAATGTATGAGTTTCGGCGCGCTGCCGGTGGTAACTCCAGTGGGCAGCATACCGGAGGTGGCGAAAGATGGGGAAAACGGGATATTTATAAAGGTAAAAGATGTTGGGTCGATTGTAGATGCCGTAACCCGAATTCATCAAAACAGGAACCTGCTCGACACTATTGGAAATGAGGCAAAAACTACGATTCTGGAAGATTTTGCCGCAGAGAAGTATGTTGATGAGTTGAATAGAATCTATAATAGCCTGTAGTTCAAGTTTTGCTTTCTACAAAATCCAAGATATGCTGATATAATGTAGGAGGCAATTGGAAATAATCCAGATCCTGTTCCGAGTCATCGAGACGGAAAAAAATATGAAATGCCTGAGGTAATTCTGGATAGGAGTAGGGGCGGATGCTCTTGATGGGAATTCCCTGCATGCGCATATCACTGATTAACTGACGCATCTCAGCTTTGGAGAGCGACTTGAGATATAGGTATAGTTTGCGTGAAGACATCATAATTCTGCAAAATTACCATTATTTTCAGAATAATAAAAGGAAAAAGAAGATTTTTTAGCAAGAAAATGAGAATAGTTGAATGTTGAATGTTGAAAGTTTAAAGAGCCCTTGTTGCCGATGTTTTTATTTTTACACGAATGTTCATAAATGTTGCGAATGATCATAAATAAATATTATTACGACAGATAGTTGACAGGAAATATTATAAGATAAAAAAACGTTTTGTCTTGGGCTTTGCCCTATGTCGTTGCTGCCGTGACGGCTGTCCGCAAACGAGTTTGCTTCCATCCGG